>ERZ779681.897-NODE-897-length-9546-cov-1.5893_pt1 | contig 9546 bp, 9 predicted proteins | sample MGYA00511905_ERZ779681 | MGnify/ENA primary metagenome ERZ779681 (study PRJEB29588, sample SAMEA2144578) | human gut metagenome | biome: human gut; feature: human-associated habitat; material: faeces | place: Denmark | collected 2008/2010 ... | reverse complement strand
AGATGTTCGGATGAGGTTACTTATGGCGTAACAATGCAGTTTCATTGAGTATCTTTAACGATTTATAAGTAGATGGCGCATATATAGGACTTTTCTCGTATAGAAAAATATTCCTATATTTGCGCCATAGAATTATAAATAGTCATTTCCTTAGTAAAATTCAGACTTGAAGTCCTATAGGTAATACTACTTCAAGCATTAAGTTAGTTAAGAGAGTGGAGGAGTTCTTTGTGAAAAGAGCTCCTTTATGTTTTTATAGCCTTTTATTTGTCGGAAAAGAAAAATCCTCTTCATATAAATCCTGCCCTTGGTTATCTTCCAGACGGATCTGATAAACGGCTTTCCCTTCTTTCAGTTGAGATGTTCCCAGTAAATTGACCCGATACCGGATTTCTTCTCCTGGTTTGATATGGGAAATAGAGATAGTTTCCGAATTACGGATTCGCTTGGCTTCCTTTTTCCCTTTCAACTGGGGCATTATCTGCGTGATATTTCTTGAGCCGTTGTTTTGGATGATAAAGGTCAGATGCGCATGCTCGCCGGCTTCCAGAATCCCGTTTTTGTTTTCATCCGTCAGCAGGATATCCCGGATAATCAATTGGGGCTCGTGCCTTTCTTCCGGTACGTTGCTTTGTTGTGGTTGTGTTTTATACGGGTTGGCGGCAGCAGCTCCTAAAGCACTTCCGGCAACTCCGCCTACAACGGAACCAATTAATGAGCCTCCCCAGCCACCGATACGGTCTCCTACTAAAGAACCCGATACGATTCCTCCTGTCTGCATGGCAAACATTTGCTTGTTCTGCGGAGTCATGGTCTTGCAACTACTGCACAATAGCGCAGAGCTGACAAATAAACCGATTATATAATTTGCTTTCATATAAGCTTTTTCTTCATTTGGGATAAAGTTACAGATATTTATTATATAACTGATTCGGGGGCAGCTTTGTTTTATGTTTTTTCTCTATGCCGGTTTAATTTGTGTTTTGGGGTGGATTTATTCTGAAAAGAGTGCTTATCCATTCTATAAATTCTAGGCAGATATTTATTAGTTCACGCCGTGGATTACTTAGTTCTCAGCGTGGATTACTTAGTTCACGGCGTGAACTACTTAATCCACGTCGTGAACTAAAGAATTTGCAGGCTGTTTTGAACTTTAAAAAATGGGGTTTGTACAAAACAGCATACGTGTTTTTACTTCTTTCGGGTAGAAAGTTCTTTGAATTTGGTTTGCTGTTCGTCGGTCAGAACAGATTCAATCTGTTTGTTCAACTCTTCCATTTTGCTTTTCCGTTCTTCCCTTTCCATTTTGGTTTGAAAGAATTCAAGATACAACGCCTTGATCTTTTCTTTTTGCTCGTCATTTAAATTCAGTTCCTCGCTGAGTTTCGTCATACGTTGTTCAACCCGCTGTTCGGGTGTTGTATTCCCTTTTTCTCCACGACGTTGAGCATCTGCCTGTTGCAGGCTGGCTACGAGAATAAGTGCCAGAAATAATACTTTTTTCATATTCGCTTTTATTTTAATTAAGATGATTATTCGTCAATAAATCCATATACTTCATATTGAATTCCGTTAGTTGTCGGTATCTGTTTGTATAGCGTACCATCATATAGGAAAAAAGTTTTTCCTTTTATTTTAACTTGTTCGACGTCATACGCCGGAAGTTCGGGTACGACCATGCCTATTTCGGGTCTGACCACTTCGTACTCGCCATCATTAATCTGCCGGTAAAATACGCCAGCAGCGTAGAGCAAGGCGATTTGATTATGCCGGATAACGATGCAATTAACCGGGCGTACCTTGACTCGCGTTCCGATCACAATCTTTTTTACTTTTACTTTCTTCCGGTGTCGTTGGTCGGGTGAATGATCGACATGGGTAACGACTACCGGATGTCGGGAGTGATCAGCATAAGCTGGCCGGGCCTGGATACAGCTTGTAAAAACAAACGATAAACCTATCAGCATACCAATGGATTTCATAGCTATTTTCTTTTTACTATTATCGGAAGCAAAAGTAAAAACTGCCTGGATGCGATGAAAGAGACGAGGATTCGGATGGTGGTGAACAACAGAAATGTAGTGGTGAACGACCGTCTTTTAATCCTTTTTTATTTTCTCCTTCTGGTAATTCTCGGCACTGTTTGGATGCATAAAGCTGATATTCATTTAAACCAATAGGTATCTTTCAAGTCTATTCCAGTAAATAGAGACATAACCAGCGAACCCTATAAATAGATTTGCCAGATGAATAGACGATTACCTCTTCTTATTGATTTATTGTTTTGTATTGTTCTGATGCCTTTCATGATTTATTTGTTACCATTAGACCGATGGTTGGAGAACAATACCGGTTTTGTCGTATTGCTTTTTGGTTGGCTTTTCCTGGTATATTTGATAAACCGGAATGTCTGTGTTCCTTTCTTTTTCAAGGATAAACGTCATGTTCTCTGTTCTTTGGCGATTTTTTTCCTGATGGTTCTGCTGACGTACGCCCTTTCAACCTATCAGTTGGATTTTCCCCGTGAACATTTTCGTCATCCCAGGCTGGAATTAGGGATGAACAAAGCCCGTTTTAAGATGAATCAACAGGCTGTATGGTTCCTTTTTATGGTTGTTTCATCGTTTAGTCTGGCAGTTGGTCTGTTGAATGAATTGTTCCGTCAGTCTATGGAAAAACAATTGATTGAATTTGAAAAGAAAAAGGCCGAATTGGCTTTGTATAAGGCGCAGATCAATCCTCACTTTCTGTTTAATACATTGAATACCTTGTATGGTTTATTGTTGATGGGCTCTGATCGGACCATCCAGGCATTTACCGACTTTATTGGTCTGATGAAATATATGTACGCCAACGGAGTAAAAGATAAAGTTTCTTTGGAAACGGAATTGGAATATATCCGGCAATATATTGAATTGCAGAAGCATCGGCTGAATGAATTGACACATGTCTCTTTCTCTTGTCTGTTGTCTGAAGCCGACAAACAACTGGAAATCGCACCGATGCTTTTGATTACATTTGTCGAGAATGCCTTTAAGCACGGGGTTTCATCGCGTTCGGAGAATCATATTTATATCAGGGCTGAGGTAGAAAACAAACAGTTACTGTTTCAGGTTGAAAATCCTTTGGTACAAAAACTAGGAAATCAACCTCGCAAAGGCATTGGTCTGGAGAATTGCCGGAAACGTTTGGACCTGTTGTATGCCGGTAAGTATCAGCTTACAGAAGAGAAAGGCGAACATACATTTAAGATAATCTTGCAAATAAAATTGGCCGAATGATGAAGTGTATTGCCATAGATGATGAACCAGTCGCTTTGCGAATATTGTCGGAATATTGCCGTCGGATAGGAGATTTGGAAATACAGACCTATACCAATCCGGAGAAAGGGATGGAACAGGTACGTAAAATCAAACCCGATCTCCTGTTTTTGGATATCGAAATGGGAGAAATGAACGGAATAGATTTAGCCCGTTCTTTACCGGATGGCGTGTTTCTGATATTTACAACGGCATACGCTCAATATGCCGTAGAAGGATTTGAATTGAATGCCGTAGATTATTTGCAGAAGCCTTTTACTTTTTCACGGTTTGAAAAGGCATTGCAAAAGGTAAGCCAGTTGAAGTCCTTATATGAATTGGAACGTTCTCAGACGAGCCGTAAGGATGAGATTGATCTGATGGTGGAATATAAACATGTAACCGTAAACTGGAACGATATCCTTTATCTGGAAGCCATGGACAACTATGTCCGGATTTATCTCTACTCAGCCAAGCCGCTTCTTCCGCAGATGAGTCTGAAAACCATTTTGTCATTGCTTCCTGCCGGTAAGTTCGTCCGTGTCCATAAGTCTTATGTTATCCCTCTTTCCCGGATAGCTCGTTATACGCGCAGCCAGGTTTGGTTGAAACAAGTAGAGCAACCCATACCAATAGGACGCACGTATGTTGATCATTTTCTGCAGTTACATAAGAAAAAAGAAGTCTGAAAATGCACAAAAGCCTCACTTCCCAGCGAGGCTTTCATGTTATCGGAAATAACCAATAAAAACTTTCCAATACTTACATCATCTTATATGCTTACATAAAATTAGCGATATGGCTTTGGTTTTTTAGCGATTATACTAATAGTGTTACGTTCATTTTGACAATGCAAAGATACTTTCCTCTTTTAGGCTGATCAATACCTATTTATGAGTAAAACACGAATATTCGTATACCCGATTATGAGTATTTGCTGCATTACAGTCTTTTTTGTATAAATATGTTTCAGTAGAAACGCCTTTGTCAATACCTATTGCGTGGTAATTGTCCAACTTCTGTACCCATCCGTTGGTATTTAACCTACTTGTTTCCAAGAAATACCTAGAGGTTAGTAAGCTGCTTGGCTTAATACCTAGTTCTTGTGATTGATTCCCCTTCGATAGCCCTATACTTTTGCACAAAATTTAAAAACAGAATGAAAAGATTAGCAAATTTTCTAGTGTTGTCGTTGTGTGCGGCTAGTCCATTAATGGCTCAAGAAACGACTTCTGAGCAATCTGCAGCAGAACAGTCGGCTGAGATTTATGCCAAAGGATATGATAAGTTCCGTTTTGGCGGTTACGGAGAAGTCTTAGCCAACTTTATGGATTATGGAATTAACCGATATACACGTCCGGAAGGAAATGAAAAGACACATCGTAACTCCATTTCTATTCCTCGCTTTGTCCTGGCTTTCGATTATAAGTTCAATTCCAAATGGATATTAGGTGCAGAGATTGAGTTTGAAGCCGGAGGAACAGGTTCTGCTTATGAACTGGAGAATACCGAGAATGGCGAATACGAAACAGAAGTGGAAAAAGGAGGTGAGGTCGCTTTGGAGCAATTTCATATCACCCGTCTGATTCATCCTGCCTTTAATGTGCGGGCTGGACATTTGATTGTACCGGTTGGTTTGACCAACGAACATCATGAACCCATCAATTTCTTCGGAACTTCACGACCGGAAGGGGAAACAACGATTCTGCCTTCAACCTGGCACGAAAACGGTATCGAGGTGTTTGGTACGTTTGGTAGGAAGTATGCCCGTTTTAATTATCAGTTTCAAGTCGTTGCCGGATTGAATGCCAATGGCTTTGACCGAAATACATGGGTTGCCAGTGGAAAACAGGGCATTTTTGAAACCGATAATTTTACTTCTCCAGCTTATGTGGCCCGTTTGAATTATTTGGGTGTTCCCGGATTAAAGCTGGGAGGTTCATTCTACTATTGTCACAATACAGGAGCTAACTCCGACAAGACGGCAACCTATAAATCTATCGGTAATATTCCATTACGTATTTATACAGCTGATGTACAATACAAAAATAAATATCTGACGGCGCGGGCCAATATGATCTATGGAAACTTGGGAAATACGGTGGAACTGAGTAATGCCAATGGTAAATTGTCGGGCCTTTCTCCTTATAGCCGGGTAACACCGATTGCCAAGAATGCAGTAAGCTATGGCGGTGAAGTGGGTTTCAATTTGCGTTCTCTTTGCCGGGATAATACACGCGTCCCAGTGATTTATCCGTTTGTCCGGTATGAATACTATAATCCGCAGGAAGAAGTCTTGAGTCCGCATACGGCAGAACTACGTAATAAAGTCAGTATGTGGACGGCCGGTGCCAACTGGTATGCTTTACCCAATCTGGTGGTAAAAGCCGATTATACAACACGTCGTATAGGTGGCGGTAAGTACAACAGTGAAAATGAATTTAGCTTGGGCGTGGCTTATATCGCCTGGTTCTTGAATAAATAAGTATAAACCCTTTAATACAGAAAACGAAATGAAAAGAAAGAATTTCTTTTATGGTGGAGTCATGGCTTTGATGATGGCTTTTTCAATGAGTGCTTGTTCTGAATCAGATGATCCGAAACCGGATACAGGAGGAACAGATGATCCGACTAACTTGGATTATACGGCTGAAAATGCAGATGCCTGGGGAAACTATATGTATAATGTAGGTATGTTGTTGAATCAGGATGCCTCAGACTTATATAAGTATTGGACAGAAGACTATGATGGTAAAGGTCCGTATGCAACGATCTTCAAAGATCAGACAAGTGGAGCATACAGCAGTGCATTGGCTTGTATTCAGGAAATGGTAGAAGGCGGTATGTGGAACATCGCTAACGAGGTAGGTGATGCCAAGATAAAAGATCCTTGGGAAAAATATACCAGTGGTGATAAGGAAGGTGGACTTTATGCTGTGGAATCATGGTATAGCTGGCATTCACGTGATGACTATACGAATAATATCTTTTCTATCCGTAATACATACTATGGGCGTATTGATGATAATGATGTGGATAAAGTCGACGGGAACCTAAATGCATTTGCTTCTTATGCTGATTTTGATGATGCTGGTGATATAGCAGAGAAATCACTGTCCCGATTAATAGCTTCAGTAAATGCAGAACTGGATGAGAAGATCAAAACCTTGATTTTCGAATCGGCCAAAGCCATTCAGGCAATTCCGCAACCTTTCCGTAATAATATCGACAGTGAAGAATCAGTAGCTGCTATGGATAAATGTATGGAGTTGGCGAGTGCCCTGAAGAATGAATTGTTACCATTCGTAACAAACGAGTTGAGTGACTCCAAGTATGATGCTCAGTTGGATGCAGTGGCAGAACAGTTTGTAGATGCGGTTGTCCTTCCTACCTATAAAGAACTGAAAGAAAAGAATACGGCACTGTTGGAATCGGTAAATAACTTCCGTAGTCATCCGAGCAGCGAAGCATTTGAGGCAGCTTGTAGTGCCTGGATCAATGCCCGTGAGCCTTGGGAAAAGAGCGAAGCCTTCCTGATTGGTCCGGTTGCCAATAAAGGATTAGATCCAAACATGGATAGTTGGCCTTTGGATCAGGCTGGTATCGTGCAGGTATTAGAATCACAAAACTGGAATGATATGCAGTGGAGCGGCAATTTCAATGAAGAGGATGAAGCCATTGGTGCTGCCCAAAGTGTACGCGGATACCATACGTTGGAATATCTGCTGTTTAAAGATGGTCAGCCTCGAACGGTCGATACAGCGAAATAATATCGGAGTTATAGAGAAAATAACCTTGAAGCCCTGGATATTCAATCTTGGAATCGCTTCAAGGTTCTCTGGATGTTACAAAAGTCTGATGATCTGTAACGAATGAAGAAATAATCCAATAGAAATAGAAATGAAACGATTGTATCAATTATCAGCCACTCTGTTGTTTCTGTTCTCTTGCATGGCGTGTGAGGAAGATGACAAAATGGATATGGACAAGGTGGTTGTGCCTAACGGATATGCTCTGTCGGCAGGAACTTCTACGATCTTTCTCAATTCATCGGTAGCGTATGATACGGAGGCCGATTGGGTGTCGGGTGCAAACGCAAGTCGGTTTAATAACGGTGATGGCTTGTATGATGATGTTCGTACCAGTGGAAATGAAGAAGGAGGCGGACTAGGTCCTGTCTATGCCGGATATTCTTGTGGTAGTTGCCATCGGAATGCCGGACGGACTAAACCTACACTGTGGGAAAACGGAGGTTCGGGGAATTATGGTTTCTCATCCATGTTAGTATATATTACTCGTCGGAACGGTGCTTTCTTCCGAGATTACGGACGTGTGTTACATGACCAGGCCATTTATGGCGTAGAAGCAGAAGGGAAACTTTCGGTGAAATATGAGTATGAGACTTTCTCTTTCCCGGATGGAGAAACGTATGAACTCTGCAAGCCTACCTACAGCATTCGTGAATGGTATAAAGACAGCATTGCGCCGGAGGATTTATTCTGCACAGTACGTATTCCGTTACGACATGTGGGAATGGGACAGATGATGGCCATCGACCGAAATGAAATCATCGCATTGGCTGCCAAAAGTAATTATCCGGAATACGGAATTAGCGGACGAGTAAACTATATCACAGAGAAAGGAGTTACGGGTGTCGGGCTTTCGGGTAATAAGGCGCAACACCTAGACTTGACTGTCGAACTGGGGTTCTCGAGTGATATGGGTGTTACGAACAGTCGTTATCCGGAAGAAATATGTGAAGGTCAGATTCAAATCAATCAGGGAAGTATGATGGGACTTTCGTATGACCAGCTCGATATCTCGACGGAAGATATGGAAGATGTGGACTTGTATATGCAAAGTCTGGGTGTTCCGGCCCGCCGTAATGTGGACGATCCGCAGGTGATCTTGGGAGAACAGAAGTTCTATGAGGCGAAATGTCATCTGTGTCATGTACCGACTTTACATACACGACCGGAAGGATCTGTCTTACTGAACGGGACGCGTTTGTCTTGGTTGGGCGGACAGACTATTCATCCGTATTCGGATTATTTACTGCATGACATGGGATCGGAAATCATGGGAGTTGGACTGAATGATAATTATACCAGTGGAATGGCTCAGGGAAATGAATGGCGTACGACTCCTTTGTGGGGAATCGGTTTACAAGAGAAGGTGAATGGTCATACGTATTTCCTACACGACGGTGCACGTAACCTGATTGAAGCGATCATGTGGCATGGAGGCGAAGGGGAAGCCTCGAAGAACTTATTCAAACGGATGACAAAGGAAGAACGGGATGCTGTCATTGCTTTCCTGAACTCTTTATAAACATACACATCTTATGACTATAAAAATGAAACAGCTATTGATATTGATTGCGGCCTGCTTGTTGTGGCCACTGGGCGTTTTCGCCCAATATGAAGAAGATACCGAGAATGGAGTTGTATCTTTGGCGGGGAAAGAAGGTTTTTCCATCGCTACGAAGAAAGGGGATTTTGTGTTTAAACCTTACCTTTTGGTACAGACAAGTGCTAGTGTGAACTATTATGACGATGAAGGATTGGATCCTGCCTATAACCAGGATAACATTCATAACACGGGATTTGCCATTCCGTATGCCATTTTGGGATTTACGGGAAAGGCTTTCAATCGGGTGACATTCAACCTGTCGATCAACGCAGCGGGCAGTGGCGGGAATATCCTTCAACAAGCCTGGTTCGACTACGAGGTAAAGGAGAGTTTAGCCTTTCGTGTGGGGAAATTCAAGACGCCTTTTACCCATGCTTATCTGACTACATTGGGAGAAACCTTGATGCCTACGTTACCGGTATCGTTGACTTCATCAGTGATTCTACCTTATTCCTTGAATGCCGTGACACCCAATATCGGAACCGGATTCGATTTGGGTGTAGAGGTACATGGGTTAGTGAACAAGAAGTTCGGTTATGAAGTAGGTATCTTCAATGGAACAGGTAGTTCGGTGAATACAGCTACGAAGACATTCAGCGACGACTGGCATATCCCGTCTTTACTCTATGCCGGTCGGATTACGTATATGCCTAAAGGTATCATGCCCGCCACGCAAGGAAATCCGAATCGCCTGCGAGAAGACAAACTCTTGTTCGGGCTCTCGTCTTCATTGAATGTAGAGAGTGAAAGCGAAAGCACCAACGATTTCCGTGCCGGAGCTGAATTTGCCATGTTGAAGAACAAGCTCTATCTGGCGGCTGAAGCTTATTATATG
>ERZ779681.895-NODE-895-length-9576-cov-1.63502_pt1 | contig 9576 bp, 12 predicted proteins | sample MGYA00511905_ERZ779681 | MGnify/ENA primary metagenome ERZ779681 (study PRJEB29588, sample SAMEA2144578) | human gut metagenome | biome: human gut; feature: human-associated habitat; material: faeces | place: Denmark | collected 2008/2010 ... | reverse complement strand
CGGATCTAAATCATCTCTATATTCATTTTTATATGGAATTTGGCTCATTTCAAGCATTTTTAAAACTGTAGGATATGCCATTTCATATTGCAAAGAAAATCCGACAGCATCAAAATCTTTTAAATTTCTTTTTGATTCCAAACCGTAAAGAGTAGGGGTTGTGTAATTAGGTTCGGGAGCATAAACTCTATCTGCCATAAAACCTTCGGCTTTGTTCACTATTTCATAAAGAACTCTTACCCCTAAATTACTAATCCCGATTTCGTATTTATCAGGAAAAGCAAGAGCTAACCTTACTTCAGCTTTGTCAAAATCTTTGTTATGAGAGAGGAATTCGCCACCTACATACTGATAAGGTTTTGTACAGTTATAAAGATTCTCTCTTTGTTGTCTAAAAAAACAATTCATTATGCTAAATCTTCCGGAAAATATTTATCTATTTCAATTATTGTGCCGTTTAAAACATTATTATCAAATGCTTTTATAAACGAAACTAAATCATCGTTTTTAATATCGTAGTTATACAAACAAACTTCACCGTCAATTTTGCGCATAACACGAACGATGTAGTGACATTTTTTTGCATAAGCCAACAAGTTTGGTTCTATAAACTTTTTGCCATTCTCGTCACGTTTTAGTTTTACATAGTTATACCCTGCAAAGAATTTGATTTTATCATTGTCCTCTAAAGGTAAATCACTGTTGTGTCTTTTAAAGATATTAATTACTTTTTGATTTATTTCGTCTTTTGCCATTTTTTAATCCCTATTGTTTTATTAAACAATATAATTTTGACATGTTCAAGTCGTTCATACAGAGTATAATTTTTCAGAAAGATATACATATTTAAAATTTCTTATATAATTAAGTTAAGGGATTAATATTAATCAGGAGAATAATTATGTTACCACTAATAACCGAAGACCAATCAGCTTTAGCATTTTCAGAGATTTTCAATGATGTTCAAGTCTGGAGAAAAAACATGATTCACTACTTGAAAGAGGAAAACCCTGAAATAAACACTGCTATATTAGAGGCAGCCAAGACAACCGACCTTGACCCAAAAGCTGTAGCACTAGGTGCATATATGACATACAGATTATTAGAATTGGCATCAGACGAGGATAACGGATTTGATGCTGATGTAGAATAACATAAAACAAATAGCAAATTAGCATTAAAAATATTATAAAAATTAGCAATTTCTCGAATGACAAATTGCTATGGCTATTGCATCGACCGTATCATCAAGTTTCGGAAGCGAATCAGTATTCAATGAAATCTTTACCATTGCTTCGACTTCCTTTTTGGTTGCCCTGCCATAGCCTGTCAAAACCTGCTTCACCTCTATCGGAGTATATTCATGTATCGGAATATTATATTTATGCAGAGCCGTTAATATAACCCCTCTTGCCTCTGCGACAGGAATAATTGTTTTTTGGTTTTTAAAGAAATAGAGCTTTTCAATAGAGGCGCAATCAGGTCTATATTTCTCAATAATTGTACACATATCATTGAAAATATCCAAAAGTCTTTCTTCATCTTTGCAGTCTTTACAAGTCTGAATAGAACCTGATGAACATAAAGAAATCTCATCATTTGTGTAATCAATTAATCCGTACCCGACAATCGCCATTCCGGGGTCTATTCCTAAAATTTTCATAAAATTATTATACCATTAAAAATTTTGTGCTACTATTTATATATACAAGACTTTCAGGGGGAACAATGGACGATAAAAAAATTATAGGCTTTCCAAGAGCAATGTCATATTATACGCATTATCCTTTTTGGTATGGATTCTTTAATGCGTTAGGTATAGAAGTTGTATTGTCAGACAAAACAACTAAAGAAACTGTTTCTAACGGCGCGGCATTAGTTGTTACGGAAACTTGTCTGCCTATAAAAATTTATGTTGGTCATGTTTTGAACCTTTTACACAAAGGAGTTAAAAGAATTTTTGTACCTTCAATACAGTCTATAGCTCCTAAAATATACAACTGTTCAAAAATCAGAGGACTTCCTGATTTGATTAGAAACATTGTGAAAGAAGATTTTGAATTAATAGAACCGACTCTTGATAAATCAGAAAAAGACCAAGGTTTATACAAAATGTTAGCAGAGAGTGTTGCTTGTTTTGGCATAACTGATTTTGACACAATAAGAAACGCATCTAAAGAGGGTTGGAAACTATATAACAATTTCCATGTAATGGCAAGAAGTGGAGTTCCTTATTCTAAAGCCTTCAAAAACGCATTAGAAGGCAACATCATCTTAGAAAATGATGAAAAAGAATACTCAATCTCTGTCGCTATTGCCGCGCATGATTATAATATTTTTGACGACCATGCAAGCATGAAGATTTTCCAAAAACTTGAGAAAATGGGAGTTAAAGTATATAGTTCAATAAACCTTACAGATGAAAAGAAGATGGAAGGATTAAACACATTAGACCAAAAAATGTACTGGGCTAACGAGTTAGAAATGAACGGAACTGCGGGGCATTACCTAAAAGACAATAAAATTGACGGTCTGATAACAGTAAACTCTTTCGGTTGTGGTCCTGACTCATTAATGGTTGAAAAAATATCTCGTAAAGCAAAAGAATTTGGCAAACCGTTGCTTATTTTGACTATTGATGAACATACAGGGGAAGCAGGTTTCATCACAAGACTTGAAGCCTTTGTTGATATGTTATTCAGAAAGAAACGTAAACAAATAATTAAACAAGCAAATATGAAAGAGGAATTTTCACCTAATACAAATATTTGTGAAAACATTTTGTAATTCTTTCTAGAAGTGAATAAGAGTTAAGTGACTAAGTTATTAAGAAAATCGTCCTCTGAATGACGGTTTGGTTCGTCATCTTGAGCAAAGCGAAAGATGACACAGGGGCATTCTGGATTACTTCGGTCATTTCATTCCCTCGGAATGACAAACTACAATGATTTCTTATTCACATAATAACTTTATTGGCAAAAGCAACTACGCTTTTTGCGCATAAACAATTCTATCAAGTCCCATGATATCTTTTTCTATAATAATATTTTTAAAACCTGCTTGTTCTAACAATTTATAAACAGCATCACCTTGGTCATAGCCAATTTCAAAAGCGATAAACCCGTTATCATTTAGAAACTCTCTTGATTGTGGAATAATTTTTTCGTAAAATTCAAGTCCGTTATCATTTGCAAACAGAGCTGTTGAAGGTTCAAATGTAACTTCTTTTTGCAATTCAGTCCCAACAGGTATATATGGAGGGTTTGAAACAATAACATCAAACTTTGTATTTTTATCTAAAGCCGAGAACAAATCAGATTCTATAAGTTTTATCTTTTTCTCAAGTTCTAACCGTTTTACATTTTCTTTGGCAACCTCTAACGCTTTAGGAGAAATATCAACCGAGGTTATATAATAATCGCCACCTTGAGCAATCGCACAAGGGATACAACCTGAACCAGTGCCAATATCCAAAACTTTTTTAGTATTATTAGAGCGAAGGATATCCAAAACTCGCATTACCAACTGTTCTGTTTCACCTCTAGGGATTAAAACATTTTCGTTAACAACATATTTACTCCCCATAAAATCAGCAAGCCCAATAATATACTGAACAGGAATTTTAGTCCTTGCACGAACTCCTGCTTTTTCTCTGACAATTTTAAGTTTTTCATAATCTAAAGGCACTCCTCTTATAACATCTAATGCAGTATAGTTGCAATAATGTTCTATCATCATTTTTACTTCTATTCTAGCTTCATTTGGGTGAATTCCACTATTCACCAAGATGGCAACTATCTCCTGAATGTTCATCAATAATTTTTCCTATCTCTCTTTTTAAATCCAGTCTGGACAATTCTTCTACATCTAATTTTTCTATATTATATTTTTTACATAATCTATCGTAATAGTAAAGCTGTTTCTTTGTCGGTGCTTCCTTTGACATCTTTACATTCTGCAAAAATTTGCGTTTTTGTTTTTCAAACTCCTTTTGTTTTGCAATAAGAGGTGCCTGTGACTTTTTATAGTCATAATACTTTTTACATTCTTTCAGATACAAAATTGTATCTTCTCGAAATTTGTCATTATAAAGAACTTCTGCTAAAAAAGGAAATCTTGAAGCTTTTACCTGTAGATAATATTCTTCATCTTCTACAAACTTATCAAACAAATCAGAAACACTTGTTTCTAAATTTTGTTTAACCAATGCTCTCAAGAAATTGCATAAAGCACTTTTTTGAGTCTTATCTAAATCCAAATATATTCTTTTCTTTATCTCGTACATAAATTATTTCAAAGAATCTTTAATCACATCTTGAATATTGAATTTTCTTTGAGAATTACGAAATGCAGACAATCTTGAATACAAATCTGTTTTTAACGGATTAGATTGGTAAGTATTCTGAGATGTTTCCTGAACATTTTCTGTTTCAGGCTTAACACCGTCAATTACTGTAAAGTTTTTAAATTTATCTTTGTTCATAGGGACCTCGTATATATACAAAGTATATAACTCAAAAAAAATTGCCTTTTTTATAACATTATATTAAGTATTGTAACGATAATTTTTAAAAAGTCAAGATACAAAAAGGTTAAAATAACGATTAGTCTTGACTTACAGCATTATATATTTCATTTTTTGAAATTCCAGTTAAAAGTGATAATATTTTAGAAATATCCTTTGTACTATATCCTGCTTTTTTCAATTTATTAATTTGAGGAAGTATATCAGTATTGTTTCCTTCTGCTTTATATACCATACAAACAATTTCGCCTTTTATACCGTCTTTGTAATGTTCTAAAACATCATCTATAGTACCCACTAAAGATTCCTCAAACAATTTTGATAATTCACGAGAAATAGCTACTTTAACATTTCCACGAAATTTTTTTATTGCTAATAATGTTTTTAAAATTCTGTTAGGCGACTCATAAAAAACAACATTTGAACTATTATACTTATCTAATATCTCATTTATTTCATTTGTCCCTCTTGGCATAAAACCAATGAATGTAAAGACTTCATCATCTCTTGGTGATTGAGATAAAAATGTTGTAACTGCACATGCACCTGGGAGTGCCGTAAATGAAATTTTATTTTTTATAAGTTCTTTCAACAAATAACTTCCAGGATCACATATCATAGGAGTTCCGGCATCAGAAACCAAAGCAACTGATTTGCCTTCTTTAAAAAGATTCATGAACAAATCAATTCTGCTTTTTTCATTATACTTATGATATGAAATCAATTTTGTTTTGATATCAAAATGATTTAACAGTTTTTGTGTAACTCTTGAATCTTCGCATGCGACAACATCTACAGACTTTAAAACCTCAATGGCTCTAAATGTCATGTCTGAAAGATTACCAATAGGTGTAGGTACAATATAAAACTGATACTCTCTCATGTGATTAATAATCCTTACGACCACGAGCAGCAAGATATTCTCTTATACTACCCAAAGCAGACTGGACAATTCTTGTAATACGAGAAGGTGATAAACCTACCTGTTTTGCGATATCTTTAGCTTGCATATTACGATAAAAACGATACTCAACAACCGTACGTTCTTTCTGAGGTAAAGTTGCAATCGCCTCTTTAATAAGTTTGCTAAGCTCTGTAATCTCAGCTTTTTCATCAGGTAAAGCCGAAGGGTCTTTAATAAAGTCAAACGGTGAATCATTATCAGTTGCAGACGCAGCCAAGCCATCAATAGAAAGGATTGTTTCATAAACGGCTTCTTTAACCTTACCTGCTGAAGTTGCTCCTTCTTCTGTTTCTTCTCCATTTTCGGTATCAGCTTTATGCTTCATAGAATACCATTTGTATCTATGACGAAGTTCATTTCTAATAGCCCACTTTACTGCAGTTCCCATATAAGCATCATTATATTTTGCAAGCTGTTCTTCTGTTTTATTCTTAATCATAGCTTGCACTGCAATAATACCAATACTCACGAGTTCTTCATACTCAACCATGTGGTTTGGTACTCTTCTCTGCTCTATCTTGGCAACCTTCTGGACTATACTAACATATTGCTTAAGTAAATTTTGATTCATTTTATATCGATATTTAAATATTAACTATTGTTTATGTTACCTTGATTTGATTTATTTTTCAAGTTGTAAACAAAAAGTAAAATTTCGGCTACAGCTTTAAACAATTCTGGTGGGATTTGCTGACCTATTTCTACCATACGAAATACGGCTCTGGCAACAGGTGGATTATCAATTACAGGGACATTGTTTTCTTCAGCTATACGAATAATTTCTTTTGCAATTAATTCTGCACCCTTCATGATAACTGTCGGAGATAACATGGTTTCGGCATCATATTTTAATGCGCATGCCACATGGGTTGGGTTTCTGACAACAAAATCTGCTTCTGCAACAGAGTCCATCGCCCCTTGTTGTAACATTTGCATACGGCGTTGACGCAACGCAGATTTGACATGTGGATCACCTTCTTGGTTTTTGTATTCATCTTTAATTTCTTTAAAGGACATCTTTTGGTCCTTCATAAACTTCCAACGAGTAACCCCATAATCGGCTGCTGCAATAATCAAAAATGCAACGCATGCTTTGTATATGAAATCTACAATCAATTTCCCGAATTCTATCATAACTGCGAAATTGTTATCTATTGCAGCCAACATCAAAATACTTTGTAAATGGGCAGAATAAACTGACCAACCTACAACACCCAAAATCACAACCTTTAAGATGTTTTTAAACAATTCAAACAAAGTCTTAACAGACATGATATTTTTGAAATATTTTGTAGGATTAAGTTTATCAAGTTTCGGCATCAAAGGTGCTATCGCAACCAAAGGTCCTACTTGGATAAAATCTCCGACGATTGCAATAAAAGCCGCAACTATCAAAACCAAGCCGACAATAGTCACTGTAGGGATAACTGCCGTTGTAAAAATAAAAGTATAACCTATGGAATCTAAATGCTGATTCGGTATCTGTTCATAAAGCGTTCGAAAAAGCCCATTAAGCATTTTCCACATCAAAGGTGCCATCATATTAATAAAAGAAAACACAACAAGTAATGAGAGCGCCGTAGAAACATCTTTTGATTTTACGACCTGACCCTCTTTTCTTGCCCTCTCCAATTTCTGGGGGGTGGCGTCATACTGTTTGTCTTCATCACCCATTAGTTAATTTCCGATAGTTTAAGAACAGTCTATCACAAAACAGACAAAGAATCCATAAGAGGTAAAAATTCAGGTAACGATATGTCAACCCACTGAAATTCTTTAACACACATTTCTTGTTGAGCAATAAGCCCTGCGATATACAATGTCATAGCAAGTCTATGGTCGTGATAAACCTCAACATCATTACCACCTTGAATATTTTGTTTACCACAGATAACAAAGCCGTCCTCAAGCTCATCAATCTCGATACCTATTTTTCTGAACTCTTTAACAACAGCCGATATTCTGTCAGCCTCTTTATTTCTTAAATCGCCTGCATCTGTAATTCTGGTTTCGCCATCAGCTTGAGTAGCCAAAAGAGCAATAACAGGAAGTTCATCTATTAAACGAGGAATATCAGCACCACTTATACTGCAAGATTTTAAAGAGGAATATCTGACTCTTAAATCACCTACAACTTCACCTGAAACGATGCGTTCGTCCAGAATTTCGATATCACCATGCATGCGCTTAACAACATCAATAATACCTGTTCTTGTAGGGTTTAAACCTACATTTTTAATTATGATATCTGAATTTGGAACAATTAACCCTGCAACGATAAAAAACGCTGCAGAAGAAATATCACCTGCGACATCTATATCACACGCTCTCAATTCTGATTTTTTGATTTTTACAATATTGTCATGGGACTCAATATCAGCACCCATATATTTGAGCATTATCTCTGTATGATTACGAGAAAGATAAGGTTCTACAACAGTTGTAACACCTTCTGTTCCTAATCCTGCAAGCAGAATTGAAGATTTTACTTGTGCTGATGCTATCGGAGAATGGTATTCTATAGGTTTTAAACTTTTTCCTTTTATAAATAACGGCGCAGTACCTGTTTCTGACGAAATATCAGCACCCATTTCCATTAATGGTATTATTATTCTTTTCATCGGACGCTTTGACAAACTCGCATCACCGATTAACTCTGAATCAAAATTCTGTCTTGCCAAAATTCCTGACACAAGCCGCATTGTCGTACCTGAATTACCACAATCCAATGGCGTAATAGGTTTATTTAAGTTTCCTGACGAAGCAACAGAAAGAATGTTATTATCAATAAACTCTATCTCCACACCCAAATTCTTAAAAACAGAAACCGTTGAACGACAATCAGAAGCGTATAAAAAGTTTCTTATTATAGACTTACCTTTAGCAAGTGATGAAAACATAACGGCTCTATGAGAAATAGATTTATCTGCAGGTATTGTTATCGAACCTTTCAAGCCATGATTCAGTTTAGAAACCTTTATATCCATTATTGTACCAACTTGTCTGTTTCATTAAATATAACCATATAAAAATCAGGGTGAGTTAAATCAGGATTATCACGCATAAATTTTTTAACATTAAACTTTTCTATATACTTATCAAGTTTAGCAACAACTTTTGGTCTGTCTTGATTTGCAATTTTTAATTTATCAATATACAGTTCTGCCATAACCTGAACTTCTGCTTCCGTTAAAAGAGGACGCCCACCTATTTTAACCTCGTCAGCCTCAACCTGTTCAAGCCATTTCTTTTCTTGTTTCTTTTGTTGTTGTTCTTTTCTGCGACCGTCAGAATCAGTTGAGGCACCCATTTCTATTGCCTGCTGTTCTACCTGTGCTAAAAAGTTATTAATAAAGCTAAACATCTATTTAATAATAAATAATAACGGCGAAAAAGTAAAGAATATTTAATAATTTAGCAAAAATGTTTTGTTTCTGCTAGAATAGTTAAATCTGGAGTTGGGAGATTATGAAAGAACGAATAGCTTTATTTGTTATTTTACTTGGCTTGACTGCCTTCATATATATGTTTCAATACCATGTAAACACGCTATGGGGCTATGTTTTGCTACTTTCTTTTATGACTGTATATGGGATATATTCTACAGTCGCTCTACAACACAACAAACGTAAATTAAAAAAACAACCTCTAAAAATTAATGAAGACTACAAACCTTTTGTATCAATAATGATTCCTGCGCATGATGAAGAAACAGTTATTACAAATACTGTAGATAACATTATGCAATTAAATTATCAAAACTTTGAAATCATAATTATTGATGACAGAAGCACAGACAATACAGCAAATGTTATAAAAGACTTGGAACTTAAATATAAAGGTAAAGTAAAAACTCTTATCAGAGAAAAAGATGCTTTCCCCGGGAAATCAGCAGTTCTGAATGATGCTCTAAAACTTGCAAAAGGTGAGGCAGTTTTAGTTTTTGATGCAGATGCAACCGTTGAACCTGATTTCTTAAACAAAATGGTTCCATGTTTAGAACCTGCAGATGTAGGTGCAGTACAGGCTCGTAAAGTTATCAGAAACGGTCCGTATAACCTTTTAACAAGATGCCAATACAACGAGT
>ERZ779681.894-NODE-894-length-9578-cov-1.76951_pt1 | contig 9578 bp, 8 predicted proteins | sample MGYA00511905_ERZ779681 | MGnify/ENA primary metagenome ERZ779681 (study PRJEB29588, sample SAMEA2144578) | human gut metagenome | biome: human gut; feature: human-associated habitat; material: faeces | place: Denmark | collected 2008/2010 ... | reverse complement strand
CCGAAAATATCGAGAACACAACTAAAGTAATAACTTCTTGAATAGTTTTGAGCTGAGCTGCGTTGTAATAGCTATAACCTATTCTGTTTGCAGGTACTTGAAAACAATATTCCAAAAACGCAATTCCCCAGCTAACTAGTATTACCACCCAAAGCGCAGAACTACGATGTCGTAAGTGACCATACCATGCAAAAGTCATAAATATATTTGAAATTGTTAATAAAATAATCGGTAAAATTCTTTCCATGTGTTCAATATATCACAAATAACCGAATCGGGTTATATGTTTGAGATTCTGTTGACGGGTGAGGTTATAGTGTTACCATGAAGTGTGTAAAGTACAATTAATAAGGAATACAGATTATGCAAACGACCGGTGTAAAAATTATTGCGACTTTAGGTCCTTCAATTAACTCAGAAGATAAAATTGAAGCTCTTATAAACGCAGGGGCAAGCATGTTCAGGGTAAACTCTTCACATTCAACTCCCGAAGAACATAAAGCAACTATTGACATGGTTAGAAAAGTTTCTAAGAAGCTTAATACCAATACAGCAATTCTACTTGATTTGCAAGGCCCTAAAATCAGAGTCGGTAATTTGAAACAACCTATTGAATTACAAGACGGAACAGAAATAAAACTTCGTCATTCTTTAGAACAAGTTGATGAAACAATTCCTGTAGATTATTCAGGTATCGCTACTGATGTAAAGAAAAATGATACAATTTATCTTGATGACGGAAAGTTGGAATTAAAAGTTCTTGATACAGATGGCGAAACCGTTCGTGCTGAAGTTGTCAGAGGTGGTTTATTAAAACCTCGTAAAGGTTTAAATCTTCCTGGACGAACAGCAAGTCTATCTGCAATCACTCAGAAGGATATTGAATATATAAAACGTGGTTTAGAGTGGAAGGTTGATTATTTTGCACTATCATTCGTAAGAACCGGTGAAGATGTTTTAAAAGCAAAACACTGTATGGAAATGTATGGTGGGTATATTCCGATTATTGCAAAAATCGAAAAACCGGAAGCGTTAGATAATATAGAAGATATAATTAAACTTGCAGACGGGATTATGGTTGCAAGAGGAGATTTGGGTATAGAAATTTCACCGGAAAAGGTTCCGGCTGTTCAAAAGAAACTCGTAAGAGAATGTAGTGCTCAAAATAAAGTTGTAATTGTTGCAACTCAAATGTTAGAAACAATGATAGAACAACCAATTCCAACCAGAGCAGAAGCATCTGATGTTGCAAATGCAATTATAGATGGAGCCGATGCGATTATGTTGTCTGGTGAAACTGCAGTTGGTAAATATCCTATAGAAGCAGTAGAGATGATGACAAGTATTTCTGAAAACCTTGAGAAAAATAAAATAGTAAGACACAATCATTTTTCAAGACAAATGCAGGATTTTGAAAATCATCAGGCTTTTGCTATGTGCAAAGCAATGGTTTCTATGTTAGAAAATTTGTCAATCAAAGCCATAGTCGTATTTACCACAAATGGTTATACTCCTGCTCTATTAAGTAAAGCAAAACCAAGTGTACCCGTTTACGCCTTGGCTAAGAGTGAAACAGTTTGCAGACAAATGAATCTTTATAGAGATATAACTCCTGTTAATCATAATTGGCAGCAGGAAATTAGTACCCGATCTTTAAAAGAATTGAATAGCATTCTAATTAAGAAGGTTGGTATGAAAGCTGGAGATAAAGTTATCTTAACAGGTGTAATTCCGTATGTTGTTGGACAAACAACTAATTTTATAAAAATGCATACAATAGAAGAATAGTATGTTGATAAGCCGAGATATAAAATCTCGGCTTAATATTTTTTAATAAAAAGCAATTTTTAGAGAGTAATTAACTTTATATATATAATTAAAGTTAGTGTAAGGATAATTATGGTATCAGTTCAAAAAATAAATAGTTGTACAAGTTTTGTAAGAACAAAAGCTAAAAGTGTTGTTAATGATGTTAAATCAAAAAAGCAATATTATAAAAATTATGCAAAAATGGGTTGGAAACAAGGTGCAGTCGTATCTAAAAGAAATAATTACGGTCAAATAAAAACTTGTATTAGTAAAGTAAAAGGAGCTTGGAATCATACAAAAATCGACCCAAAAGATTATCCTGCAGTCGGACTTGGCCTAGGGACTTGTGTACCTTTACCTTTTGCTGGCCCTATCGGATTTGGTATCGGCTATCTGTTAAAGGTGTTAAACCGGGTTAAATAACCCCACCACCAATTAAATGACCATCATTGATATCATAAAGAACACATGCCTGCCCTGTTGCAATTCCTGCTACAGGAGTTTTGAATTTTATAATTGTTTGTTGTTGGTTAATATTTACAATGACTTCTGTTGCCTGCATATTATATCTGATTTTGCATAATGCTGAAAACTCTTTTCGTTCAATAGGATATGAGAAATTAAAATTGTCTAATATTAGCTCACTTTTTTCTAATTGTTTTTTACTTCCAACATATACAATATTTTCTTTTGCATCAACTTTTACAACATATAAAGGCTCCGAAGCCGCAATACCTATACCTTTTCTCTGTCCTATAGTGTATTGAAAATAACCGTTATGAGTTCCTAATGTCTTATTTGTTTCAATATCAACAAAATTTCCTCTTTCAGTTTTTAAATGTTTCAATAAATATTTCTTTGTTGTCATAGGCTTTTGAATAAAACAAATATCTTGACTTTCTTTAGAGGATTTTGTCGGCAAATTGTTCTCTATTGCAATTTGTCTGATTTCAGATTTTTCGTAATTATATAATGGGAACAATGTTTTAGAAAGTTGAGCTTGGTTTAATTGAAACAAAAAGTATAATTGGTCTTTTTTTGTATCTTTAGCAGGATACAATTTATAATAATTATTATCCTTTTTTATATTTGCATAATGTCCTGTAGCGATATAATCAACGCCAAGTTCATTTATGGCATAGTCTAATAATGCTCCCCATTTTATTAATTTATTACACATAATACAGGGGTTTGGAGTTCTACCGTCTTTGTAAGAGTTGTTAAAGTAATCTATTACATTGGCTTGAAATTCTTTGCTTGCATCAAGAACATAGTGTTTAATACCTAAAAAATCTGCCACTTGCTTAGCTTTGTCAATAACACCCTCTGCAGATTCAGAGTCTATCATTTTACCTGTTAAACCTACGACATCATATCCGGTTTTTTTTAATAAAAAAGCCGTAACACTACTGTCTAAGCCACCACTAAGAGCTACTGCAACTCGCTTCACTAATAACTCCTAAGTCCTTTTTCTGTAAGCATGTATTCTGATGATACATCATCATTACCTTGATGAATTTGTGTAATAAATTCTCTTGATATAGCACTTTGCAAAACAGAATGATCAACTATTATTGTAAAATTCTGCATAAGTTTAGCGTTAATATGCTTCAAGTTAAAAGTATTCATATTTTCGTATTGAGCAAGATATTGAGCTGTAATTACTAAAAAGTCCATTTTGTCTAATGCTGATTTACCTTCTACATACTTGATAAAGCGTTCATCTTTATCAATAGGAACCGAATCAAAATGATTGGTCATTTCACTGTTTAAAATTTTATCAAAATCCGGTTGAGGCTCAGGTTCAGGATTTTGGAGAGAATTTATTGTTACAGGTTTGCTAGGTCCGATATCAAAATTTTGAGGAATGATATCCTCTGTTATTGAGCTTTCTGCAGGTTGGTTTACTACAGTTTGTTGTTCTTCTTGAGTTATATGTTCAAAAACAACAGGTTGTACCTGTATATCTTCGTTATTAATGATATTTTGAGGTTGTTCCTCTTGTCGAATACTCTCATTAGCAGACACATAAGTGTTTTCTGGTAATACTTCTTGATTAGGTTCAATATGTTGAACCTCTTGATGCTCAACTGGCTCTATATTATTATCTTGATGAGCTTGTGCTGAACGATTTGAAGCTTGATGAATAATCAAATCTAATTGTTTCTCAACTGCGAATTTGTCGTTAGTTGAAAACTCAAGTTCAATTTTGCCTTTTCTAAGAATAATTGTGTACATTTATCTTATTGATTGCCTTTCAATAATTCATCACGCCATTTGTTTAATTGTTCTTCAACAAATTCAATATCGTCTGATTTTAATTCAATTTCGATATCACCTTTTTTCATTTTAAAAACATATTCGTGCATAAACTCTCCTAGTCTAATATAATATCTAATCTAAAGTTTACATTAAATAACATATTTTTTAAAGTTTGTAACAATTTATATGTGTTTATGTAAATTTTTATTAAAATTCTGTAACATTTCGATATTTTTAGGCAAAAATTTGTGCTTTGGAGCCTTATTTATAATATAGTACAGTAAAAGGTGTTTTTATATAAAAGGTTGTGTTAATTAATTAGGAGTGATGTTATGTCAGACATTTCAGGGGTTAGTAAACCAAATGTATTTAAGTCATTTAAGGCTGCGCCACAAAACTTGGTTTCACGTACAGTTCAACAACAAGGTAATCAAGCTACTCAAGTTGTAACCAAAGAGCCTCAGAAACAGGACAATAGGTCTAAATTAGACAAGACAATGCCTTATGTTGCCGCAGGTGCTTCTGCCATAGCTATTGGTGCTTCTGCTGTTGCAATCGCAGGAAACCGTAAAAACTCTAAAGCTGTATTAAAAAAACTTGAACAAATAGAAAGACAAATGGCTACAGATAAGGGCGCACCTGTAGATAAAGAGACTTTAAAAAACACAACATCTTTTATCGTAGGAATATTAGGCGCAGCAACAGGTGGTGCTGTTGTAAACCATTTTGATAAAAATAAAGACACTTTGAAAAAAATCGGTATGACCGATGATGAAATAAACAACAGTAAAATAAAAATCGAAAATGCTGCTAATGAAAGAGATGGTAGAGTAGGTAGAGCCGAAAATGCTGCAAGTGAAGCTATGAGAAGAGCAAATGAAGCCGACGGCAAAGCTCAAAATGCTGAAAATAAAGCAAATTCAGTAGAAGGCAAAGCAAATCAAGCCGTAGATACAGCAAACAATGCTATGAGTCGTGCAAATTCTGTTTCTAACCAAAATAGTTTAGCCTTGAAGATTCACCGTCAACCATGGCACGGTTTGAACTTGATGGTTGTTAATAACAATGAAAAATACATGAACAAGAGCAAAATCGCATCTGCGATGGACGATATTCATACTGCAGTAATGTATAGAACAGGTCGTAAACCTGGTCAAACTAAAGAAATTATTACTAACTATCGTAAAAAATATGTACCTTTAATGAAATCAAATGCTACTTGGGCAATCACAGCAGAGTTTGACCCTATCAAAGCAGGTGGTTTAGGTTCCGTTCCAATGGAACTTCAAAATAACTTTACGGATATGGGTATTGATAACCCTGTATTCATTCCTATGTATCAACAAAAAGGAAAAGCTGAATTTGTAGAATACGGTAATGAAAAAACTGGAAAATCATACAAATACATTTATGGTGGCGAATCATTTAACTTAAAGAAAATGGCAGAAATGCCGGTTCAACAATATCGTGGTAACAAAGTTCTTAACCAAAAAGTTGAATTCTTTGTAGGACACCCTAAACGCCAAGGTGTTGATGGTAGAAAGGTAGAAAATCCAGATCAACAAATTATATTTGTTAAAAACTCAGATAATTTTGGTGGAGATATTTACGCAAACAATGTAAACGCTGATGAACCAGAAAAATTTGCATTTTTATCAAAGGCAGTATATCAGTTAGCTGAAGCAAAAGTTTCTCAAGCATTAGGTAAACAAAAAACAGGTTTAGGAGAAATCAAGGTTGTAGATAAAGAAGCTTATGATTCTGTAAACCCTCCTGTTTCAATGATATTAAACGATTGGCATGCTGCACCAATGGCTGGTTTGTTAAGATATAAAGCGCCAATGGAAAATGCTTATAATGTAATTGATGATGATGTAAAAGATGCTTTAAGAGATATGCCTGTATTAATGATTGGTCACAACGCAGGTATCTCAGGAGGTACTCGTAACGATTCTGTAGAACGTAGTGATATGGTTACAGAAAATATCGTAAACACATTGTACGATTCTTACGCTTACGGTATTACAGAAAATGCATCTACAGGCAGTCAATATGCAGATGTAGATAACGCTGTTGTTTATTCAAAAGATAACGAAAATGACAGACAATTCAATAACTTGGCTCATGGTATTTCATTGTCAGACTATTATGTTCCTGTTTCCAGAAACTATGAAAAAGAATTAAAAACAGGAAAACAAGCTTCAGGCATGGCTTTTGATATTATCAACCAAAGAAAAGCTGGTGATACAATCAAGGGTGAAGTTAACGGCTTGGATAGAGCTCTAAACACAACAGAATCAAAAGCAGGTTGGTTAAAATCGAAATTCGGTATTAACTTGCAAACATATAATCATTACACACCTATTGATGAAGTAATGGAAGCAAGACAACATAACAAAATGGAATTCTTTGATAACTTCTTAAAACCTGTTATGGATAAAGAACCTCCAAAAGGTGGTTTTAGATATCAATCAATAGGAGAACCTGCCAAAATTTCAAGAGAAGATTTTGAAAATGCTCCAATGATAGCTTTTGCTCACAGATTGACAGATCAAAAAGGTTTAGGGACATTCCAAAAGGCAGTACAAGAAATGTTTAATACTTGGGACGAAAAGCACCCAGGACAACCAAAACCTGTAGTAATTGCAGGTGGTGAACTTGAAGAAGGTAATGAAAAACAATTCTTAGATGCTTTGAAGAATCCAGATAATTACAAAAATAAAGACGATGTAAATAGAATTCAAGTTTTACAAGGTTTTATGCCAAATCCATCATTGTATTCTGCAGTTACATATTTCTGTGCACCATCAACATTTGAACCTTGTGGCTTAACTCAAGGTGAATGTTATGCAATGGGTACTCCAATAATTACAACTGCAACAGGTGGCTTCGTTGATACTGTTAAAGACGGTAAGAACGGTTTTGTTGCAGAATACGACGGTAGTTATGCAAACGATATTAAACAACATGGTTTGAAGGGAACTCAACACGAACAAGAATGGTTTGCTCATTATGGTCATAACTTAGCAGAAAAATTTGATGAAGGTTTAGATGTATTCTTCAATGATAAAGATAAATACAAATCTATTGTTAAGAATAACTTGAATGAAAACTTAAGCTGGAATAGAGGTTCAGAAGATGACCCAATCCATGGTTACATTGATAGATTAGCAATTAACAAAGAAGATAATGTTGAAGCAAATGTTGCATCTGTAAGACAATATATCGCACCTATTCTAAAAGAATTTGATAAATTGGAAAAAGGTAAGATTTCAGCTACTACATTTGAAAAGAATACTCCTGTTATGAAATTAGCAATGAACGATAAAGACGCAGTTGCTAAGAAAGATAAAGTGTTTGGTGATTTTGAATCTATAAATGATAAAAAACAAGCAAATATTGAACAATCTATTAGTACATTAGACAAACATATCGCTGATTATCAAGCAAAAATTGACATAGATAATAATGATTATTCATCTAAGGCTAAATTAGACAATATCAACCTTAAAAAAGGTATGGAAGAAGATAAACTTGATACAGTGTTGACATCATACAATACTGTAGAAAACGATAGACAAATGCTTGATAAGTTGGTTAAGGTATATGCTCATAATAAAAAATCAGATAAAAAGATTGATATGAAATCTCCTGAATATGCAGATTTTAATAATTGGAAAAACGAAATTCTTTCAAAATATGCAGCATAAGAGTTTGATATAAAAAAGGGAAACTTGAAAAAGTTTCCCTTTTTTTATTGTGTAAAATAATGTATAATAAGTGCAGACAAAAAAGAAAAAGAGGGCTGGCATGAGTAATTTTACAATTAGATTTCGTGGAATACGAGGAAGTTATCCTGTAGCAAAAAAACAATTTTTAGATTATGGGGGAAATACTTCTTGTGTAGAAGTAAATATCGATGGAAGACTGATTATACTTGATGCCGGTACCGGACTGATCTCACTTGGAGAAGAATTGATGAAGGAGTATATTAATTCGGGTACGACTTTATCAAACAGAAAACCTGTAATAGCTACAATTTTGTTGAGCCATATTCATCAAGATCATATTATGGGTATTCCGTTCTTCTCGCCTTTACATGTTGCTTCAACCAGATTAAATGTTTTTGGAAATCCGTCAAGAGGTGAAAACCTTGATGAGGAATTGGCTCAAGTTTTGTTTAACAAGACTTTCCCTTTAGATGCGTCAGATATTGCAGCTGATATGGTTTGTTATGATGTAAACGAAACAAGTTATATCATAATCAAAAAAGATTTGACTACATTGGTAACAAATGTTTGTGATTTTCAAAAAATGAAAACCTCTGATGATGATATTATTATTTCTTGTTACAAATCCTTTGCTCACCCTCAAAACGGAGTAATGATATATCGCATAGAGCATAAGGGTAAATCATTGGTTTATGCAACTGATAAAGAAAGTTATATCGGAGGAGATGTTAAACTTTCTAAATTCGCAAGAAATTGCAGTTGTTTGATTCACGATTCTCAATACACTACAGAGGATTATCAAAACTTATATGCTCCAAAACAAGGTTTTGGGCATTCAACATTTGCTATGGCAAATGAGGTAAAAACGCAAACAGGTGCTGAAAAACTTGTATTTTACCATTATGACCCATCATATACAGATGACAAATTGGATTTGATAGCAGAAGAATACAATGATGAAAACTTGATTTTTGCAAAAGAAGGATTAGAAATTAATATATAATGACAAGAACACTTACTATATTATTGATATTAGTTTCGACATTATTCCTGAGTGGGTATAAGCGCCCTGATAAGTTCTATATAGATGCCATAACTAACGCATCAAGACATAATACTTTAGGGACTGAGTATATGCGAGAAAGATGCTATTATGCTGCTATTCAGGAATTTAAAATTGCAATAAGTTTGAATCCTAATACTCAAGCAAGTTCTGTATATTACAACAATTTAGGCGAAGTTTATATGAAATTGGGCTTTCCTGCAGAGGCTCAAGATTGTTTTGAGAGAGCTTTGAAACTTTATGGATTAAATTTCTTATATTACCAAAACTTGGCAAGCTGTTATAAACAGACGAAACAACAACAGAGAATGATACCTAAGTATAAGGCATCAAAAAATCCTTTGGATAAAGTTATGCTTGGACTGTTGTATGTAGAAACAGGTCAAAGAAGAATGGGGATAATGACATTAGATGACTTTTGCATGAGAGAACCTGATTTGATACTAACACATGGTGTCAGAAATTATTTAAGAGATTTGACAAAAAGATAAGTTGCCTAGATAGACTTATTTATGCTAGTATTAAGATAACTTAAGAGTTGAGTCGATGTGGTACTCTGCCGAAGAAAAATGATTAAGTATCATTTTTCGAGAGGGTTGTCCTTGAGACAACTTCCACCACGGAGACCAAAAATAAAGTAAAGATTGAAAACTAAATAGACGAGCCAAGTCGATGTGGTACTCTGCCGAAGAAAAATGATTAAGTATCATTTT
>ERZ779681.885-NODE-885-length-9635-cov-1.64802_pt1 | contig 9635 bp, 6 predicted proteins | sample MGYA00511905_ERZ779681 | MGnify/ENA primary metagenome ERZ779681 (study PRJEB29588, sample SAMEA2144578) | human gut metagenome | biome: human gut; feature: human-associated habitat; material: faeces | place: Denmark | collected 2008/2010 ... | reverse complement strand
CCCTTGCAGCACCCCATCTGGAACCGCCTTGCATCTATGATCTGAACGATCTTCTCATGGTATTCCCTGCTGACGATGGGAGGAATCACGTTTTCCTTATAGATCCAGTCCTCCTGCGGGAGTTTCACACGCTCCTTGGTGTAGAAGTTGCTGACTTCCTTATGTAAAATGCAGTCTCCATGCAACATCGGAGAGATCAGCATTTTCTTCCATGTATTCGCCGCAATACGCACAGAGGGCATCTTGTGATACCCTGTGGTCCCCTTGCTCCGCACCCCTCGGTCATACATGATGTTGGCTAAACGGTAAAAACCTATCCCCTGCTCCACCAGTGACAAGGCGTAGCGAAGTTCTGTGGCTTCCTTTTCGTTGACTGTCCACCAGACACGCTTGGTGTTCTCGTCGATAAACTCCACATTCCGATCCCAGCCGTATAAGGGTCTGCATATATGCAGTGCCTTAGAACCCGTGGCGTAGATCTGTCTGTTGCTGTGAATATCTCTGATTTTCTTGGAAGTGATCTTACTCTGCTCCGCATCCACGATGGCCTGCACAGAATATTTTATATCATCCCTCTCATGGTCATAGATGTGGTCATCCAGATAAAAATACAGTTGAAACTTCTTTTGCAGATGCAGTTTCACAAAATTGTGCCATTCCGCCTGATCTCTGCAAAGTCTGTCCGAACATTTCACAACCACCAGATCGATCCGATCCGCCTTAATGTCCCGAATCATCCGCTGATATTCCAGACGATGCTCCGCCTCCGTGCCGGTCTCCGGCTCTATATACTGATCCACGATCGTAAGGTGATTGTCCTCCACCAGTTTCCTCGTGTATGCCACCTGCACATCCAGTGCCTCCATCTGTACCTTCTTCTCCGTAGACACCCGGTTGTAGATTGCCACCCGTGTCTGCGGCGAAAATTTTGAAAGCTCGCTCATTTCTGTTTTCCTCCTTTTTCTTTTGCATACAACAACTCCACAATGTCCTCATATTCCTTCTCTGATAAACTTCCGTCCTCGTACAGTAACCGTACAATTCCACACTGCACCTCTGTTTCCTTCCGTAAGGAAACCTCCCGGTTCTTTGCTGCTCTCTTAGCGCCAGATCCAGTTGCCATTCCATCCTCCGAACGAGGTTTTTACCAGTGTATGCCATTGAAACGCTGACCTACACAAAATGCAAGATTATTTCCGCTATTTTCCGAATGTTTTTATTCTTTCATAGCAGTGCATCGTTAATTATTTAACAAGTAAATATACCTCTTAATTTATTTAATCTAGTGCGCAATACAAATGCGTTCCGTTTTCAAAAGGTGTGCTGTTCCCGCTACGGGTATGGCTTCGGTGGGGACGATGTAAGGTAGTTCGGAAATAAACTGTTCTGGGGTGGGGACGCTATGCGATCAGGGGGAACGCTGTGGAGAAATCGATGAACGTATCGGGGTGAAAAGTGATAAAAGGTCAGTGCGGAGGAAAATAAGTGACTATTGCGCTTTAGAAAACTAACAACCAGTCTGAAAATGGTCTACTACTTCCAAAAATGAGAATGTCGGGTCACATGACAGATTGGCTCCTGTGGTTCACATTGCTTTCATCACTTGTTCGGATGGTGCTGGTGGATTCATGGAAATGCTGCGTGGAAAACTTGAAAATATTTTTCTGAAATGCTTTATTACTGTTTTTTGCTTGGTCTGCGGCTGGAAAATCATATGGTAGATGGGTGTAGGTGTTGATGAGTGGGGAAATTACTAACCAGTCGGGAAAAGGTGATAAACGGATTTTTCGAGACTGACTTTTCTTTTTCTCCGCACACCTAACTTTTTTCAGGAATTTTCCTGTTTTTTTCACAAAAATATTTTTTATCGGAATTGCTGTTTTTCTCATTTGACAGTTATTTATATTAAATTTTGAAAATTGGATTTTAATATAAAAAGATTTATGCATCCTATAAGCGGCGATCTGCATTTCGCTGCCATCGGGGAAACACAGGTAAACCAGATAAAACTGCTGTACTTTCCTCGTTAAAATCATGGGACGCAGACGCTGTTGTCTGGGAATATATACAGTGTCATCGTATCCTCTATTGCTTGTGGTGTTCTGTGTCATCTTCTCAGTCCTCCTCTTCAGGGTAGCGTACTTTCAAGGGATCATAGGGTTCGTACCAGAACTCCCCTCTGCTCTCTATCAATACTCTGTAATAATATCGTTTGTAAACTGCCAACAGCTTTCTCTCCAGCCAGCGGTTCTGTTTCCTCGTTGCGTAGGGACTCTGCGCATAGACGATCACTGTCCGGGGATGCCTGCTGGATAATATTGCACCCAGTCCTTTGTTGCTTCGTCTGATATAAAATATTTTCTTGTCCATCTTGCTTAACTCCTTTTTTATTTTCTATTCACAGTTAAGTATTGTGCCGTGTAAGGGACTTTTCCTTTACAAGAGAAAACAATGTTGAAAACGAAGTTGTTGAATGCACAGATGTTATATTATCTACTTTTTGCTTTTTGAGGTGGCATCTCTTTTGAATTTCTTAGGCTTCGGGGTAGCTACCTGCAGTGGCGCGAAATAGTCGGAGAAGTCCGCCGCTGAGGACAGATGCGTATAAACCGTGTCCAGATTTTCATACCCGGCATTCTTCAACGCATTTGTAAGTTTCTCATCTCGCAGAGTGACAGAATAGATTTCCCCTGTGGATTCATCCACCCTCTCCCCCCGCACTCCCAAGTGGTTTCGGGTTTCATATAAGATTTTCGTTTTCTCTGTTTTCAGCCGTTCAAAAGCCTGCTGGTACTCTGCCTCCTGCTCTTCCCTCCACGAAGTAATGACCTTGTCCCGTTCGATTGCCTTGGAACAGAGATAGCCATGATTGCCATGCATTTCTGCTGTGGATTCGTTCATATTACTAATTACATACTTGATCACTGTTGCCATTTGATCGTTCGTTTCAATCTGCGTTATGTAGAAACTGCCATTTTTCCACAGTTTCCTCACCTCACCGGGTGCTATCGTTATGGGGAAATTGCAGATCATGTGGTAATGCCAGTTGCCGTTTTTCTGTCGGCTAAACGTTGCCACGTAGCGGAAATTATCGTAATGGTCGTTGACCCTCTGGACGAATTTTTTAAACTCCTTATGGGTAGTCTTAATGTCTGAAAACTGCTTCTCAGGCTGTAAGCGACTGTCAAAGGTCAGGGTCAGCATGACCATCTTGCCTGCTTCAAAACTGTTATAAACCATTTCCTCAATAACCCGTCTGCGCTGTTTCATTCTGTTGTAGTAATTGAAATCCGCATAGTTGCTGGGAATATTCCGCTTGATCTCTTTTTTCTTGTCCGGCTTGATAGGCTGCGTGGTATATAATTCCATATTTTCGTAGGTGGTCAGCCGTGTCCGCCTGCGGCTGATCTTGATCTTCATTGCCAGTTCAATTAACTCTGCTTCCATTTTTGTGTCCTCCTGATTGCCTTCTTACTTTGAAGTATATACAAATTTATTTAATTGTCATCTTGAAAAAGTAACAAACTTTTTATGCTATTTCGTATGCGGAATAAACCTGTTTTGACTACGTGTGGAGACATGATGAGACACGCATCTATGGACTGACCGTTACGGGTACGCTATACAAATTGCACAATGGGGTACAAATTTCAGGCATAAAAAAAATGCCTTTCGGCACCACACATTTTTAATTTCTGAATAATACGTTTTGGACGATTAAAATTCTAAGGTTCAGAGACTATTCCAGAAGGGTGTAGTTGGCATCGGTGGGAGGCGATGAGGTGTGGGTACACTCAAGCAACACATACAAATATTTCTGGGCAGAAGGCAACGTAATCGGTGAAGCCAGAGAAGAGTTACCTTGTTCCATAATGGAGGCATGGGACTTTGATTCATTCCATCGGGTGGCATCCGCTAAACCAACCGTGGCTGTGGGGGTGGAGGTTGTAAACCAATCCACTACTGTGTAGGTAGGTTCATCCTCTATCAATATCTTTCCTATCGTATCCTCCCTGGTATAGACTCCATCATTGATGTAGGTGGAAGTGTTCAAGGTGCGATAGGCTTTGATGATGGTGTAGGAACGTGATAAGGAAGAAGTTGTTGGTGTGGGAATGTACTCGGGTGCCTTGCCTGGGGTGGAACCACAGTTCTCTGCATCCCATGTATGAGTGGCATCCGTGGTAATATTGTCATGTGCAGAAATTACCATCAACCCTACTCCATACTCCTTCACCTGTCCATCCGTCAACTTCTCCGTCGTAGAACCTGTCCATGGACGAAACCCTGCTCTCTCTCCTGCCTTTCCTGCCGTAATATACTCTGCAAAGGCTGCTGCCTTGTTCGTGTAGGATGCGAACCAGTTAGAAGTACATTCAGGAATATAGGTGGTTCTGTAATCCAATACATTCGGTAAGGTACCAAGGATGGGGGTACCAAAGTATTGACGACCACCTGAGGATGAGGAATCAAGTGAAAAATGATAAGATGAATCTGCATTATATCTTCTTTCCATCTCACTACGAACTAATATACGCATATTATTAACAGAAGAATCCACCAAACTCTCTGCTCTCTCGTATGTAATTGCAGTAAGTCTGTATTGTAAGTGTATCTCTGATATTTCTCCATTTCTATACTTTTGCATAGCAGTTCTATAATAGTCATAAGCGCTTAAGAAAGTCTCTTCTACCGTAGCATTTCCTGAATCTCTAGCTGCCTGAACCAAAGCATCTTCAGATAAACCGTTAATATATGCAATAGCCTCTGCTTTTGTCATGCCGCCACTGGTTGAACCCGAGGAAGAAGAACCGGCAGAACCATCGGGGACACTGTATTGAAAATTGACCATTGTTTCAATGACAAGGACGTATTCGTCATCCATGAACTTTTCATCATAAGAACTATTATTCCATGTTTGATGCACAAAGTTTACTGCATTAGAATTTCCTGTTGCGTCTTTAGGGGCGAGCCATGCTTTGATTGTTGGTTCGTTTGTGGTTACGTTTCCATAGGAGTCACTATTTCCAAAAGGGGGACATCCCCACGGTGCTACTGCGGTAAACGCTGTTGCAACATAATTTCCTTTTCGGGACTTTGCAATCCACGCTGTACCTTCATGCAAACTACAACCTGGTGACATAAATGCTTTGGCGGTCATGCCGGGAATAGTACTGCCATCTTTGGTTAAGAGATAGCATAGGTAACCAGTTCGGGTGTAGGATATACCTTTCTGAATCGTTGATGTTCCTGCCGTAGAGCCTCTGCCTAAAGAGTCAATGATTGCTCCTGCCGCAGAATCTGCATGAACCGTGAGCGGATATGCTGAAAAAATAAACATCAGCAATAAACTTAGCATTGCTAATTTGAAAGATTGATACGCTTTCTTCGTTATAGTCATGCTGAACCTCCATTTCAAAAAATAATAATTAAAAAATAAAAAACTAAATATTTATAATAAAAAGGTAGAAAAAATGGACATCTCTCTGAAAAGGGATGCCCATTTGAAAGTAATACTATGATTGATTAAAAGGAAACGTGCTTAGTTAAAACTCTTCATTCTGAATCCTTCTGTTAATTAGGTTGGCTTCTGCTTCTTGCAACGTGAATCTCATTGTTGGTGATGCTTCTACTGTTGTATCTAAGGATTTAATGGTAGATTCTATATATGCTACCTCTTCCTCCGATAAGTTATATTTTTTATATAACTGTTGATCAATGTTTGAAATAGGCTGTGACCAGTCAATATCAGAGGTTGCAGTGAAGTCTTGATCGGGTATTAGGCTAAACCGATATGCACTAATTGCTATTACGCCATCCTCTGCAAGGCATCTTACTAAACATCTAAATAATTTTGTTTTAATATATTTTTCTGCCGCCCTTGCTTCATCCTTGCTATCTGATGTAAACAACATTCCCCAAGAAGATGCACACACGGTATTCGGATTAGCCAATCTTATGTTATTTATAACATTATTATCCCTCGCAAGTATCCTTCCACATAATATTTTATATTTTGGTACTAATTCAACTCTTGAAGGTACACTGTCTATACTAATATATTTACAATATGGTTTTTTGAAGTCATCCATATAGATGACTTCAATATTATGTTCAGATGATTTTGTATCATACTCATCCAGCTTATAAACATTTTCCCTACGACCTACTTTTCCATTTGTAGTGATTCTAAATGGCTCTGAAGGATAAGTTCTAATACTAAAGTCTCCGTTTGTCCTAATTGCAGAAAATCTATTTATTATCTGCTGTTCTATTTCATTGGATGCTATAACCTTTGCCCCTTTTAGGTTTGTTACATAGTCAGCTATCACCTTTTGCCTTTTGATTTCCTTATAATGTGTCTCTCCTGCATATCCCTTCTGCATCATAAATACTGCTACTGCTGCACCAACCTTATTAAAGGTCTCTCCTGTTTCAGAATAATTTATGATTTCTGTTAACCCTGTATTAATCATGTTATCCCTAGTCATTTTCAATGTATCTGATACTAACCAGTTATTCTTGACAATCATTACAATGTTATCTGCATTTAAACTTATTGCAGAATTGATAAACTCATTGTATATTGATTTTGTGTCTTGTTGATATGGTGGATTTCCTATAATGACATCAAACCTCATATTCTTGTCTCCAAACAATTTTTGTAAATATTCCTCAAAAGTTTTTTCCGTTATCCCTATTCTACTCAAGTCTGCTTTTGCATTCTCCAATGCAACTGTTGCCTTTTGAAAAGCTTTACTATTTTCATTCTGTTTCAGTTTCTCTATTCTTAATGTTTCCCTCGATATTGTATTGAACCATGTCATTACATATTCAAGTCCTACAGGTTTCTTGCTGAAATTAATAATATTTGAAGTACCTATTAAATTCTTCTTTGTATTCTCAAATGATTTCTGTGTCAATGCAATACCATATAACTGATTATTCGTAATATACAATGCTCTTGCAATAGCTCTCTCATAGGGTGTTCCTTTATATAAATCAGAAATCATAAGCCTATTGAATATACACTTTAGATATTCTCCAGACTTACATGTCATATCTAAAAACTTAGTTTCCGGTCCCCAAACATATTTTGGTAATAAATCCAACATTTCATTGACCACTTCCAATGGTGTTTGTATTTCCGTTATTACTTCATCGTCTTTATCTACAAGTCTTTTGCCTTGATTATTTAATTCAGCTTCTGAAAAACTTAATTGAACATCCGTTTCAGCCTCTTGCTTTTTCTCCGATTTGAATATATCTTCTCGTAAAATGTATGTTACATATTCCTTTATGTACTCAACTTTGTGCTGTATTTGCTCATATTTATATCTATCAGTATCTGGTTCGTCTTTATTCAGTTTTATATCTTCTTTTATTGCTTTGAAAAAATAATTTTCAAGATGGCGCATATCATCAAAAGATAAATCCTGAAATTTTATTGCAATTACCTTATTCCACATATCCCTATAATACTCTGTGGAACTTATTTTATGTTGCCAAAGTCTTGTAAATACCGGAATTGCTTTTGTAGTATTAGAAGAACGCCCAACATATACACGTAATTTCTCATTCTCATCCTCCCCGTAAAGGAAATATATAGAATGACCTTGTATATCCAACCCTTTGTAATCTTGATTTTTAATCATAGATCTTTGAATATCAAATGCCTCTATGTTCCAATCTTTATTACTGTATCGTGTTATATCACGATATGCAGTAGGATTCATGTCTATATTATATTTTTTCTGCATAAGCTAGTATCCTCCCATGCTTCTCGTATTTTTTATTAAAACAAAAATAATTTTTTCTTTCTTCTTATTCGTAAGTAATAAATATGGACAATCATTGAAAAAATGTAAGCTTACTTAAAATAGTATAACTGTATGTATTTATAATTCAAGGATTATCATTATTCAATTTATTTACTATAATAATATTGACTTGAATAAATATTTATATAACTGTATTCATTATGAATTGATTGTGCTCTTGGTATCTTCACTTATTATAATACACTAAAAGCGATGCTGTGTAAGCACCGCTTTCAATGTAAAATAAATTTAGTTTATAGTTACATGACTGGAATCCGGTGCATCATCTAAAGAACCTTCGTAACCAAGCATTTCTCCCGTATCTGGTGTACCGGGGTTGCCGTGGGCAGGGATGTAGGTGTCTCCACTGGTGGAAGAACCTGTACTGCCTGTGGTAGTGGTGCTACTTGACGCTGCTTCTTTCCTCTCCCTGATATCCTCTGAAATAACTGCATATTGGCGATCAGTGATTGTTCCATTATGCAGAGCATCCTTTGCTTTTTCCTTCTGTTCATCCAGTGTAAGTGATGTATCACCAGGCTTATAAACACTCTTGGGAACCGTAGCCAGCACTTCTTCCGCCGTTGCTACTCCCTCAGCAGGAGTAACATTTTCTGTCTGTGCAGGGGTGGGATCAATATAATCACCGGCATCTATTTTGGAATCTACACCAGTACTATCAATACTTGAAGTGCTATCTGTTGATTCTTCCACTGTTCCGGTGCTTTCTGCGGTGGTGTCCATGCCGGAATCATAATTACCTAACTTGTAATTGAATGTTTCCATGGATGCATCCTGCTGTAATGCAGTGACAAGAAGTTCTACCGCTTCGGAACGGGTGATTGCTTCGTCCCATCTCGTAGTTGCGGAGATTAAACCTTTCTGGTTTGCTACTACTAATGCTTTGTATAGATCGGTAGGAAGTCCATCATCGGGATTCTGTATTGCATACTGTAACTCATATGCTCTCCAACGATCTTTCATCTTGTCATTTTCAATGAACTTCTGCTTCGTTGCTATATCTCCACCATCCTTAGCATCTGTTAAACTGCTTTTGGAACTATTCAGATCAACTGAATTAAAATCCTCACTGAAATATCTATTTACAATTAAGTAGATGGCTTCTGCTCTGCTGATGGCTCCATTGTAAGTAAGGTTATCTAAGTTCTTATCCTCGGTACTTAAATATGCGTTGTCGTTTACTCCTTGTGCATAAATGTTATAGTCAGACTGACCTACCGCCGTTGCGAAATTTTCATATGCGGTAATCTCCTGAACAGGGGTGTCTGCTCTGTAAACCATTGCCATGAACTCATTCCTCATCAGTGAAGAATCAGGATTCGCATAGTTCGGTTCGTTATCAGGAAGCAGATTGAAATATCCATTGATTCCCATGTAAACGGCTTTCATTGTTTCATTATCTTCAATGTCTGCATAGTTTTTCAGAGAAGCATCGGCAAGAGCCGTCATGCTGTCCTCACTTTCTAAGGACTGGACAAATGCTCTGTTATGCATTACCACTTTTAAGGTATTGTTGTTCTCATTGTCTCCTGCTTCGTTGACATAAAATACACCGTTTTTGCCTTCGTCCGTGCGAATAATACCTAAGGTATCATCCCAACCGCTACGAAGATCTGCATTGGTAGTAAGGGACGCTAACTCTGTCCATGACAGAGCGGTTTCCTGACCTTGCTCGTCCTCTACAAAGCCAGGTTCTATGACCTCTATCTCTATCTGGTCTCCGTTATTGATTGCCTGCAATAATTCAGACTGGGTCATAGCTGCGCAGCCCATAAGCTGGCTTGCGATAATCAC
>ERZ779681.881-NODE-881-length-9692-cov-2.64647_pt1 | contig 9692 bp, 7 predicted proteins | sample MGYA00511905_ERZ779681 | MGnify/ENA primary metagenome ERZ779681 (study PRJEB29588, sample SAMEA2144578) | human gut metagenome | biome: human gut; feature: human-associated habitat; material: faeces | place: Denmark | collected 2008/2010 ... | reverse complement strand
TCCTGAATTGTATGCTATTGTTGCTTTGGCTGCAACCTTCTTGATGGGATCTGCTTTGGCATAATTGCCAATATTCATTTATATTGCGCCGGGAAGTCTGGAAAGGGTTCCCGGCGTTGTTTTTTGGGTGAGAAGGATGTTATGAGGTAGTCATTTTGTAGCCATATTTTATCAGTTCTAAGATGTTCTGGCTGGTGGATACTGAAGTTTTAAATTGCGCGGATTAGTGTAAGTGAATTGTGTAAATCTGTAAATAATGTTATTTGTGTGGTAGATTACTTTCTTTTTAGAATCAGTACATACAAAATCTTTATGTAAGAAAATAGTTTGAATTTCTTCTTGTATTTCAATGTTTTTTGTATCTTCGCAGCCGATTAGAAAATACTTGAAACAATGATGAAACAGCTTTTGAATCCTGATTATATTTTCGAATCAAGCTGGGAAGTCTGTAATAAGGTAGGAGGAATCTATACCGTTCTTTCTACACGTGCCAAGACACTGCAGGACAGTTATCCCGACAAGCTTTATTTTATTGGTCCGGATGTATGGTCAGGTAAGGAAAATCCTCTTTTCGTAGAGGATGATGCTTTGCTGAAAGCATGGCGCGAACACGCTTTACAAGAAAGTGGGCTGAAAGTGAGGATTGGTAGATGGCAGGTGCCTGGTTTTCCGATAGCCATCTTGGTGGATTTTACACCTTTCTATGCAGAAAAGAATGACATCTTTACACAGGCATGGATGGATTTCAAAGTTGATTCTTTACATGCCTATGGCGATTATGATGAAGCGTCTATGTTTTCATATGCTGCCGGAAGAGTAGTGGAGAGTTTCTACCGTTATCATTTTACATCTAAAGATAAAGTCGTTTATCAAGCGCATGAATGGATGACGGGGTTGGGAGCTCTGTATATTAAGAAACATGTACCTGAAATTGCTACAGTGTTTACTACTCATGCCACTTCTATCGGCCGTTCCATCGCTGGTAATAATAAACCTTTGTACGACTATTTATTTGCATACAATGGAGACCAGATGGCTCGCGAGCTGAATATGGAATCCAAACATTCCATTGAAAAACAGACAGCCCATAATGTCGATTGTTTTACCACTGTCAGTGAAATTACTAATAATGAGTGTAAGGAATTGTTGGATAAACCAGTTGATGTAGTACTTCCGAATGGTTTTGAAGATGATTTCGTACCAAAAGGATTTGCTTTCGTTGCTAAACGGAAGAAGGCCCGTAAGGCTATGCTGACGTTGGCCAATAAACTGTTGGGTGAGGAATTTTCGGATGATACGTTGCTTATCGGTACGAGTGGACGTTATGAATTCAAGAATAAAGGAATTAATGTCTACTTGGAGGCTTTGAATCGTTTGACGCGTGATAAAAACCTAAATAAGAAGGTTTTGGCGTTTATCAATGTACCAGGGTGGGTAGGCGATGCCCGTGAAGATCTGATAGAACGGTTGAAAAGCAATAAGAAATTCAATACACCGTTGGAAGTACCTTTCATAACTCATTGGTTACATAACATGAGTCATGATCAGGTCTTGGACATGTTGAAATATTTGAATATGTCAAATGGTCCGGAATCAAAAGTGAAAGTAATTTTTGTTCCCCGTTATTTGGATGGACGTGACGGTATTATCAATATTCCTTATTATGATTTGATTATTGGTAATGACTTGAGTGTGTATCCATCCTATTATGAACCATGGGGATATACTCCGTTGGAAAGTATTGCTTTCAAGGTTCCTACCATTACTACTGATTTGGCTGGTTTCGGCTTGTGGGTAAACTCTACATTGGGTCATTCCGGTACATTGAAAGATGGTGTATCTGTTATTCATCGGACAGATTACAATTATTCTGAAGTGGCTGATGCCATTCGGGATTCTATTACAGAATTCTCTCATTTGTCAGATACTGAGATAAAGAAGATTCGTGAGAAAGCGGCTTCTATAGCCGAAAAGGCACTGTGGAAACATTTTATACAGTACTACTATGAAGCGTATGATGTTGCTTTGCGCAATATGCAAAAACGCATTTCCTCTGCTAATGTAAATAATGATTAACCTTTTTTTGAAATATGAAAGTTAGAACTAATTATGTAAATGATCCGGTTTGGAGAGAAGTAACTGTCAAATCACGTATTCCAGAATCATTGCAGATGTTGCAGGAATTGGCGCATAATATCTGGTGGTCATGGAACTACGAAGCTACAGATATGTTCAAATCATTGGATCCTGAAATCTGGAGTCTGGTAGGACAGAATCCGGTTGCATTCCTGGAACGCTTGAATTATGAAAAATTGGAAGCCCTTTCTACCAATAAGGAAGTATTGGATAGAATCAATAAGGTCTATGCCAAATTCAAGGCTTATATGAGCGAAAAGCCAGATAGCAGCCGTCCGTCAGTCGCTTATTTCTGTATGGAATACGGCTTGACTCATGTTCTGAAGATTTATTCAGGTGGTTTGGGTATCTTAGCCGGTGACTACATGAAGGAAGCTTCCGACAGTAACGTCGATATGTGCGGTATCGGTTTCTTGTATCGTTACGGTTATTTCAGCCAAAGTTTGTCAATGGATGGACAGCAGGTTGCCAACTATGAACCTCAGAATTTTGCTAGTCTGCCATTGGAACGTGTAACCGATGAAAACGGTAAGCCGTTGGTTCTGGATGTTCCATATCTGAATTATTATGTACATGCTTATGTATGGCGTGTAAATGTTGGTCGTGTTCCTTTGTATCTGTTGGATACAGATAATGAAATGAACAGCGAATTTGACCGTCCTATTACTCATCAGTTGTATGGTGGTGATTGGGAAAACCGTCTGAAACAGGAGATCCTGTTGGGTATCGGTGGTGTATTGCTGTTGAAGAGACTGGGTATTAAGAAGGATGTTTATCATTGTAACGAAGGACATGCAGCTTTGTGTAACGTGCAGCGTCTGTGCGATTATGTAGAAAGCGGTATGTCATTCGATGAAGCATTGGAAGTTGTTCGTGCTTCTTCATTATATACTGTACATACTCCGGTTCCTGCCGGTCACGATTACTTCGATGAAGGTCTGTTCGGTAAGTACATGGGAGGTTATCCGCAGCGTATGGGTATTTCTTGGCAGGATTTGATGGATTTAGGTCGTATTAATCCGGGCGATTCCAACGAACGTTTCTGTATGTCTACTTTCGCTTGTAACACTTGTATGGAAGTGAACGGTGTAAGTTGGTTGCACGGAAAGGTTTCTCAAGAAATGTTCTCTGGTATTTGGAAAGGTTATTTTCCGGAAGAAAACCACGTAGGATATGTAACAAACGGTGTACACTTCCCGACTTGGTGTGCTTCTGAATGGCAGAAACTGTATGCAAAACATTTCGACAAGAACTTCTTGAAAGACCAGTCTAACCCGAACATCTGGGAAGCTATTTACAATGTACCTGATGAAGAAGTCTGGAAGACTCGTGTTGCCTTGAAGAACAAGTTGATTGATTACATCCGTCAGCAGTTCCGTGATACATGGTTGAAGAACCAGGGAGATCCTTCACGTGTTGTTTCTTTGATGGATAAGATTAATCCGAATGCATTGTTGATTGGTTTTGCCCGTCGTTTTGCTACATACAAGCGTGCTCATCTGTTGTTTACAGATTTGGATCGTTTGGCTAAGATTGTCAACAATCCGGATTATCCGGTTCAGTTCCTTTTTGCCGGTAAGGCTCACCCGCACGATGGTGCAGGTCAGGGATTGATCAAGAAGATTGTAGAAATCTCTAAACGTCCTGAATTCTTGGGTAAGATTATCTTCTTGGAAAATTATGATATGAAGTTGGCTCGTCGCTTGGTATCTGGTGTTGATATCTGGATGAATACTCCGACTCGTCCGTTGGAAGCTTCCGGTACATCTGGTGAAAAGGCTTTGATGAACGGTGTTGTCAACTTCTCTGTATTGGATGGTTGGTGGCTGGAAGGTTACCGCGAAGGTGCAGGTTGGGCGTTGACAGAAAAACGTACTTATCAGAACCAGGAATATCAGGATAAATTGGATGCTACTACTATCTACAGCATTCTGGAAACTGAAATCCTGCCGTTGTTCTATGCCCGTAACAAGAAGGGTTACTCTGAAGGTTGGGTGAAGACTATCAAGAACTCTATCGCTCAGGTAGCTCCTCACTATACAATGAAACGTCAGTTGGACGATTATTATAGCAAGTTCTACTGCAAGGAAGCTGCTCACTTCAAAGAATTGGCTGCAAACGACTATGCACGTGCCAAGGCTTTGTCAGACTGGAAAGAAGAAGTGGCTGCCAAGTGGGATGAAATTCAGGTTCTTTCTGTTGACAGATGTGCTGAACTCCAGCAGGGTCATGTAGAAAACGGAAAAGATTATACTATCACTGTAGTAGTAGACGAAAAGGGTCTGAACGATGCTATCGGTATCGAACAGGTAGTAACTTATACCAACAGCGATGGCAAGGAATGCATCTATTCTGTAACTCCGTTGAAGCTGGTTAAGAATGAAGGCTCTATCTATACTTTCGCTGTTACTCATAGCTTCTCTAATGCCGGCAGCCTGAAAGTGTCTTACCGTATGTTCCCGAAACATCCGGACTTGGCACATCGTCAGGACTTCTGCTATGTACGTTGGTTCGTAGGATAATCTTTACAGATTTTATCTGATTTGATAAAATGAGGGTGTATTTTTCAGTACACCCTTTTTTTATTCTCTTTTTAGCGTGAAATTTCTTAATAAATCTGAATGTCATGCAGTAAATACAGACTTTTTTTCTTTTGTGAGTAAAAGAGATTAAAATATATTTTTACTATGAAAGGATTAAAGTATTATTTGAGTGCTTTGTTGGTGGGGACTTGTGGAATGTTCCAAAGTTGTGATTCAGATGACGGCTTTTCCATAGGCGATATCGGACGTGATTGGGTAACGGTTCATGTTGAAGGAACAGGAGCTTATAGTTTTACAGGTGATACGTGGGGAACCATGTGGCCGGCAGCAACAGCTATATGGGGATATAGACCAGTAGAAGGTCAGCGAGCTATTCTTTATTTTAACCCGTTGTATGAAAATTTCCAGTCGTATGATTATGGTATCAAACCGGAGTATATCTACGATATCCTGACAAAGTCTGTGGAAGAACTGACTTCGGAAAATGAAGAAGAGTATGGAAACGATCCGGCTTATATCAAGGATGCTTGGATAGGTGGAGGTTATTTGAATCTGGTATTTGCCCAGCATGTTCCACAAAAGGAACCTCATCGGGTGAGTCTGGTACGTGCTACAGATGAATTGACAGATGAGGGATACATCCAGCTGGAATACCGTTATAACACTTATGGAGATACTTTGGATGTGCGTATGATTGAAGGAGCCGTAAGCTATAATCTGAATACTTTGGATTTAGAGAATGCCAAGGGCATCCAGTTGAAAATCAACGATGCAGTGAATGGAAACCGTGAAGTAATCTTTACCCGTATGGATGAAGACACACCGGAGGCTGCTAAGGAACTGGATTTTTCAGAAATGAATGCCCGTTGAAAGGTTCGTTGGGATTGGGTATAAGAAACTGTTTTTGATGCTTCCTTTCAGGTCATGTCAGGTCTGGGAGGAGCAAGCGATAAGATTTCTGTCTGTTCGTTTGCAAGAAGTCAAAACAGTTTCTTATTTTTGTAGTGTTCGGATAGATTTAAACAGACTTTTATGAAGATATTGATTGTAGAAGATGACAATGATTTACGCGAAATCACAACGGCTTCGCTGGAAAAAGAACGCTACGTGGTGTCTCAAGCTCCTGATTATCGGACTGCACTTCGGAAGATAGAAGATTATGATTATGACTGTATTCTGTTGGATATCATGTTGCCGGATGGTTCCGGCCTGGATTTGCTGAACGAACTGCATGCACTGGGCAAGCGTACCAATGTTATCATTCTTTCCGCAAAAGATTCATTGGAAGATAAGGTGCAGGGATTGGATTTAGGAGCTGATGATTATTTGCCCAAACCCTATCATCTGGCTGAACTTCATGCACGTATCAAGAGTCTGTTACGTCGTAACCAACGGGAAGGTGAGCGTAAGGTAAAGTGTGGAAATGTCGAAATTGTTCCGGATCTGTTCAAGGTCAAAGTCGCAGATGAGGAAATAGAACTCAATCGGAAGGAATATGATATTCTGCTTTATTTCATGTTGCGTCCCGGAAGACTGGTCAATAAGTCTACACTGGCAGAATCTGTGTGGGGAGATCACATTGATCAGGTGGATAACTTTGATTTTATTTATGCACAGATTAAGAATCTGCGGAAACGTCTGAAAGAGGCCGGAGCAACAGTAGAGTTGAAGGCTGTTTATGGAATCGGTTATAAATTGGTGGTAGAATGAGACTGTTCAAACTTGCTATGTGGAGAATGGCGGCTGCCATGGTTGTGATACTTACAGCATGGGCGGCTTTTTTCTATATGGCTGTCATGGAGGAAGTGAATGATGAAGTAGACGATTCTTTGGAAGATTATGCAGAAACTCTTATGATCCGTTCACTTTCTGGTGAAGAGATGCCGACATCGAGCAACGGTTCGAATAACCAATATTATTTGTATGAAGTTACGGCAGAATATGCTTCCCGTTATCCACACATTACTTATCATGATGAGATGGTCTATATTTCTCAGAAGGAAGAATATGAGCCGGCTCGTGTGCTGATTCAGATTTTTCAAGTGGGAGATGGAAGTTTCCGTGAATTGGTAGTCTATACGCCCACTATTGAGAAACAGGACCTCCAGCAAGCTATGTTAGGATGGATTGTGTTCTTGTATGTTCTGCTCTTTTTGGCTATTCTTTCGGTCAATGCGTGGGTGTTCAGACGGAATATGAAGCCCTTGTATGTATTGTTGGATTGGTTGGACAGTTATCGGCTGGATATCCGTTCCAAACCTTTGGAGAATCCTACTCGTGTCACCGAATTCCAAACGCTGAATGAGGCTGTATTACGTTCCATAGAGCGTAGTGAGGCTTTATACGAGCAGCAGAAGCTGTTTATCGGCAATGCTTCGCATGAGATGCAGACTCCTTTGGCTGTATGTAGAAACCGTCTGGAGATGTTGATGGAAGACGAAACGCTTACAGAAAAACAGCTGGAAGAGTTGGCAAAGACTCATCAGACCTTGGAGAACCTTACACGGATGAACAAGGCACTGCTGATGCTCTGTAAAATTGAGAACCATCAGTTTGTAGATGTCCGTTCTCTTTGCCTGAACGAACTGATGGCTCATTACCTGGAGACATACAGCGAGGTATACGGTTATAAACAGATTCGGGTAAAGATAGAGGAGCAAGGAAGATTCTATACTGATATGAGTGAATCGTTGGCTATGGTTCTGGTGACTAACCTGCTCAAGAATGCCTTTGTACATAGTGACGAAGGGGGTGAAATTCGTATTTCCTTTACTGATTCGGTTTTCAGTATATCGAATGAAGGAGGAGAAGCTTTGGATGCCGGCCGTATCTTCGAGCGTTTTTATCAGGGAGCCAAAAAAGAAGGGTCTACCGGCCTGGGACTTGCGCTGGTGAAATCCATCTGTCGGGTCAGCCAGCTGTATATTTCCTATTCTTTCAGTGAAGGTCGGCATGTCTTTTCTGTTAAAAAATGATTTTTTTCATATTGAAGCATCTGTTTTCAGTTTCTTTTCAGATTCACTGCTGATATTTGTCGTAGAAACTTAAAACAATTATTTATTTACCTTTTAAAATACGATGCTTTATGAAACGATTCTTTTTAATGCTGATGTGTGTGTTCACAATGTCTACAATGGTAATGGCGGATAATGAAAAACCGATTCAGGTGGGTGAACTGCCGACAAAGGCACAGACTTTTATTTCTACGTATTTCAAGTCGCATAAGATAGCGCTGGCTAAGGTAGAGACTGAACTGTTTTCTAAGATGTACGATGTCATCTTTACGAATGGAGAGAAATTGGAATTCTATAAGTCTGGAGAATGGCTTGAAGTGAACTGCAAGCAGACAGCGGTGCCTTCGCAGATTGTGCCCGAAGCTATCCGTACTTATGTGAAAAACAATTATCCGGATGCAAAGATTCTGAAGATTGAACGGGATAAGAAAGGATATGAAGTGAAACTTTCCAACCGTTGGGAAATCTCCTTCGACAGCCAGATGCGGGTGATTGATATCGATGATTGATAGATTAATATTCTGTTTGTCAGATTTTTATACTCTATAAAATGAGGGTGTGTCAAAACTAAAATGACTACTCCCCAAAGTTACAGATTGTAACTATAATATTTAAAAGGGTCGTATCAAACTCTGTATAGAGTAATGATACGGCCCTTTCTTTAGTCTTTTAGGATGCTCAAATTTCAAATTATAAGTTCACATTTTCAAAAAATGAGTTTTGACACACCCTCATGGACGGGTAAGAGTTTATCTGTTTTTGTACATGTTTTCGTAATAGTTCTGGTATTCGCCGCTGGTGACGGTCTTTACCCATTCCTGATTGTTCAGGTACCATTGGATGGTTTTGACGATACCTTCTTCAAAGCAGGTTTCCGGATACCAACCCAATTCTTCCTTGATTTTAGTCGGGTCAATGGCATAGCGCTGGTCGTGTCCCAGACGGTCTTTTACGAAGGTTATCAGTGAATCGTTTATCCAGTCGATACGGATTTGTCCCTGTTCGTCCAGTTCCTTTTTCTTCAGTACCTTGCGGTATTCCGGTTCTTCTTCCATCAGCCGGCGTATGGTGGCGATGGTCAGTTTCACGATTTCAATGTTCTGTTTCTCGTTATGTCCGCCTACGTTGTAAATACCGCCGTCCTGTCCTTTGTGAAGTACCAGGTCGATGGCCTTGCAGTGGTCTTCCACATAGAGCCAGTCCCTTACGTTTTTTCCATCCCCATATACCGGAAGCGGTTTATCTTCCAGGGCATTCATCATCATGAGGGGTATCAGCTTTTCCGGGAACTGGTAAGGTCCGTAGTTATTGCTGCAGCGGGAAATGGTCGCCGGCAGGCCGTAGGTACGATGGTATGCACCCACCAGAAGATCGGCTCCTGCCTTGGAGCTGCTGTAGGGAGAACTGGTATGAAGGGGCGTCTTTTCCGTAAAGAAAAGATCCGTTCTGTCCAAAGGCAGATCTCCATAGACTTCATCAGTAGATACCTGATGATACCAACCAATGCCGTATTTCCTGCAGGCATCCATGAGAACAGAAGTACCGATGATATTCGTCTCCAGGAAGATTTCCGGATTCAGAATGGAACGATCCACATGGGATTCCGCCGCAAAGTTCACCACAACATCCGGATGCTCCTCTTCAAAGAGCCCATACACAGCCTCCCTGTCGCAGATATCCATCTTCACAAAGCGGAAATTCGGCTTATCCATGACCGGTGCCAGGGTAGACAGATTTCCTGCGTAGGTCAGCTTGTCCAGGCAGATGATACGGTCATCCAGATATTTTTTCATCATATAGAAAATAAAATTCGAACCAATAAATCCGGCGCCGCCGGTGATGATGATAGTCATAATTGCACTTTACCTTTCCTCTCATACGGTATGAAGATCAGCTGTCCGCTATCCGCTTACCGCTTTCCGATTTTGCTTATCGTTTTTTAATGATTTGAACAACCAACTGGCGAATCGGGAGTCGGAAAACCGTCAGCCGACAGCGG
>ERZ779681.872-NODE-872-length-9741-cov-1.81138_pt1 | contig 9741 bp, 8 predicted proteins | sample MGYA00511905_ERZ779681 | MGnify/ENA primary metagenome ERZ779681 (study PRJEB29588, sample SAMEA2144578) | human gut metagenome | biome: human gut; feature: human-associated habitat; material: faeces | place: Denmark | collected 2008/2010 ... | reverse complement strand
CCATCCTTGCCCTCTAACTTATCTATAAGACATACCTCATTGCCATCCTTCTGGTATATTGTCTTATAGATTGACTCCACGCAGTCGCCAGCCTCCATTGTAACGATTATATCCTCTGTCGCTATTCCTGTTTCCCTGGACAGCTCCTCAATAGTCGGCTCGCGGTTAAGAATACCCTTTAACTTCTGGGAAGCCGTAAAACATTTGTATCCATTTTCCTTAATACTACGGCTTATCTTTATTATGCCATCATCTCTAAGAAATCTTTTAATCTCACCCGTAATCATCGGAACTGCATAAGTTGAGAACTTCACATCATAGTCCATATTAAAATTGTCTATTGCCTTTATAAGCCCAATACAGCCTATCTGGTACAAATCCTCCATCTCTGCACCCCGCCCTGTAAATCTTTTAACTATGCTCCACACAAGTCCGCTGTTATCAATAACAAGCTTCTCCCTTGCTGATTTATCATTGTTGTGTGCTTTAATGATCAATTCTTTAGTATGATCGCAAGCATACACATCCATTCTACCTGTTACTTTCTCCTATTCTTTTCTTCATAATTACAGTTGTACCCACATTTTTTCTTGAATACACATTAAGCTCGTCCATAAATGCTTCCATAAATGAAAAGCCCATTCCTGACCTTTCAAGCTCTGGCTTTGTTGTATACAAAGGCTCCATTGCTTTATGGACATTTTCTATTCCTACGCCCTCATCTTTTATCTTTATAATAATCTCCCTATCCTCTAAAGAAAGTGTCATATATACCTTGCCGCCTTTTCCCTCATAGCCGTGCACAATACTGTTGGTAACTGCCTCTGATCCTGCTTTTTTTATATCTGATATTTCCTCTAAGGTCGGGTCTAATCTTGTCACAAAAGCTGCAGCAACCACTCTTGCAAAACTCTCATTCTCTGATATTGCATCAAATATTACATCCACATTATTCTCCTGCATTTTACATCCCCCTCTTATTCTGCTTTCTGACGGCATCGCACAGATTATCATATATATCTACTATTTTATGAAGTCCTGATATAAGCAGTATTCTTTTAATGCTCTCATTAATTCCGACAACACATATATCACCTATATCGCGTATCTTCTTATATCTTCCCATTATAAGCCCTATTCCAGCACTATCCATAAAATCAACCTTGGAAAAGTCTATAATAACCCTGTCCACTCCCCTTTTATCGATTATATCGTCTATTACCTCTCTCATCTCATCTGCCAGATGATGGTCAAGTTCTGCATTAAGGCTTATAACAAGATTATTCCCGCTGACCATATATATGTAATCGGTTCTTTTAATATCCTCTGCTGTATCATAGCTGTCTAATTCACTGTCTAATCCATTATTAAGAAGCTGTGTATCATCTCTCATAACTATCCTCCTATCCTCTATTCAGGGTATCGGCACCCTTGTGCTAAGCGTAACATATAATTATATCAGAATTTCCTGTTACACAAAAATATCCCTGACGGACTAATTTCCGTCAGGGATTTATCGTGTGGTAATTAATGTGATGTCACATAATCATTAGCTTCTTTATAATATCCACTTGTCTTAAAGTCATTTACAATGTACTGATAGTACTTCTTGGCATTGTCTGTCTGTGAAAGTGCGACATAACATTTAGCCGCATAATAAGCTGCATCTACCTTAGTGGCGTCGCACTTAAATGCCTTAACATAATCATCAACTGCTGTAGCATAATCTGACTTATAGTATGAAGTCTGAGCCTTGCTGTAGAACTCATTAGCTGCCTGTGCCATAACAGCAGTCGAAATTGTATTATATAAAGTCTTGGCTGAGTCTGATGGAAGTGCACTTACATCAACGTCAATAAGCTTCTCAGCAGCTTCTGTCCTTTTATTGGCTATATAAGCATTAGCAGACTCAATAACTGATATTAAAAGCTTATTGCCACCGCCAGTTCCATTAAGTTCACTTAACTGCTGTTCAAGTGATTCTTTCTCTGCCTTTACAGTCTTTAATTCACTTTCCATACTGTTAAGCTCTACATTGCCTGATGAAAGCTGTTCACTGTATTCTGCCAGACTTCTGTTATAATCTTCTGTTATACCCTTGTATCTTGATGGCATTACTAAGAACCATATAAGTGCCGCACCAATCACAACACCTACAAGAACATTGACTATTGTAATAGCACCATTGCTTGGTTCTTTGTATGATGACCTTGGAAGTATTACATCATTACCATTAAGAGGCTTGCTTTCTTCTTCCTTTACCTTCTTCTTAGGTAAGAAGCTTCCAGATATATCATTATCTTTAATATTCTGGCTCTGGTTTATCTGTTCAAGGTACTTACTTGCAAGAGTATTATTCCTGTCTATCTTAAGCACTGAATTCAGGAGCTTTCTTGCTCTTTGATATTCATTATCTTTAATATATATAAGCGCAAGCAACAGATGTGCCTTTATAAAATGCGGATTAGATATAACAATCTTCTTTAACTGTATTACTGCCATATCTGTATTCTTATCCTTGGCATACTGAAGCGATACGTTATATTTCTTAATAGCATTAGTAACTGATTCAAACTTATTCTGATTAGACTGGATTTTCTTTATATAACTCTCTGCAACATTATCGTCCGGGGCAAGGTTCTTGCTCATTACCCACTGTGATAATGCCTCAACCACTTCTCCCATCTCACAATATATAAGTCCGAGAAGATTTCTTGCATTAATATTATATTTGTTAATCATAAGACTTACTTTTAAAGTTTCTATTGCTCCTGATAAATCCCTCACACGGGCTTTCTCAAGACCTTTGTTGTAATATATATCTGAAACCCTGGCAGTCTTTTTGTATATAGAGACATCTGTACCACACTTGGCACATGTGTCATTTGCTGAAAGGACACAGCCACATTTGTAACATCTCATAATTACTTCTCACTCTTTCCTTCGATAATCTTGTTAATTAAATCTGTTATATCTGGTACATCATTCTTGTATATTGCATCTTCTGCATCCTCAACTTCCAGACTTGGCTGGAACTTCTGGATTTCCTCATCAAAATCTAACATATCTATTCTCCAATCTTTATATTATTCCAAAACTTTCCTTATATCTGCTACAAGATAAAGTGAACCTGTACAGAATACCATCGGCTCATTCTTTAATGCAAGAACCGCCTCTTTCGCACTATCATACACTTCCACTTCAATATCTGTATGTCTTTTAAATGCCGCACTTATGTATTCCTTATCCAAGTGCCTTATGCCGCCTGTCACAGTAATCGCTATTCGTGCAAATACCTTACAGCCGCACAGTATGCTTATCATCTGTTCAAAATTCTTATCACTTACAACTGAGAATAATAATGCCGCTTTATCAGTGCTGTCAGCATACATTCCGTTAACCGAATTAACAAAACTCTGTATTCCCTGAGGATTGTGTGCACCGTCAACATATATGTTATCCGTAAGCTTCTCCATTCTGCCCTGCCATATGTGGCTCCCTGCCGAATCTACTATGGCACTGTCTTTAATATCAATATGATACAAATGCTTTAAAAGCCTGCATACTGTAATTGCTATTGACACATTTTCCACCTGATATATTGCAGGAGTAGCCAATCTTAAGCAATTATTAATATAATACTCATTATGCAGTGAAAAATCAATACAGCCATTAAAGTTTTTAATTATTTGATATTGCTGTGGTGATACTCCGTAACAATAGCTGTTCTTGCTGTGTGCAATATCCTCTATCACACCAGAAGCCTCATTGTCATCTGCATATACAACAGGCACGCCCTGCTTTATTATTCCTGCTTTCTGCTCTGCTATTTTCTTAATCGTATCTCCCAGTATTGCTGTATGTTCAAGGCTTATTGTCGTAATTACACAGCACAGTGGATTATGTACTGCATTAGTCGCATCAAGGCTTCCACCAAGCCCTGTTTCTAACACTACATAATCGACCTTGCATTTATCAAAATATAACATAGCCGCACCGAAAAAAAAGTCAAAATATGCAAGCTTAAGATTATTCGCCCTGGCTGTTTCATACACCTTATTAAAGTACTGTGTAAAATCTTCTCTTGATATAAGTTCACCGTCAACCTGTATGCGTTCCCTTATTGTCACAAGATGGGGTGATGTAAACAGACCTGTCTTATATCCTGACTTTTTTAAAATATCATCTATATAAGAACACACAGAACCCTTGCCGTTAGTTCCTGCTATATGTATTATCTTTAAATTCTTATCAGGATTTCCAAGAAGCTCTAAAAGCTTCCCAGCCCTTTCTACTCCTGTAGTTTCACCATACTGCGGCGTATCATTAAGAAACGCTTTTATCTCTGAATATTCCATTAAACACTCCATTCTCATATATGAACACTATCGGTTTCCTGCCGCCTGTATACACATTAAGCTTATCACCATCAAGATATATGCTGTAATCACTGCTGTCGTGCATTTCCTTAAGCATTTCCTCGATAACTACGATATGCTTTCTGTCGTAGTTCTTTACAAGCTCTGTAAATATATCATCACTAAATCTGAATTTATAATAATAAGCACTCCAGAGACGCTGTAAATTCTGCTTTCTTTCATTCGTCTGCTCATCAAGCTTATTATGATAAGTCTCGGTCTGGCTCTTTGTCATCTCAATTTTCTCTTTAGTAAGATATATCTGGTTAAGAAGTTCCTGATTTTTTCTCTCCCTTACACCAGCTTCTTCTGATGCCCTGTCTAACTGTCTTTTAACCTCATTAACCCTTGCATAGTAGCTTTTAGTTTCCTGCTCGGTATGCGAACCACTCATATATTCATTCTTCTTAGCTTCCAGCTCTGAGAATTCTTTGTCCACCTCATCTAAATGTTCTTTGGCTTTTTCAAGCTTTTCCTCTGCATCTGCCTGCCTTTTTTCTATTCCTTCAAGTTCTTTTATAAGCTTGTCTGTTTCACCATCTATCTCTTTTACCTGATTGATAAGTGCTGCATATTCCATATCCTGCTCAAGCTTTGCCTTATCATCTTCTGCCACATAGGAAGGCATAAGTTCATCTTTAGCATATAATGGCTTATTGTACCTTCTTACAGCTATATTAATCATTCTTGCAAGCTGTAGCGAAGATACCTTATTGAAGGTTCTAATTGCCTGATACATAGTCTTTATCTCTACTGTCTTATAATCAAATGCTTCAACTCCAAAACACTCTATAACAAGTCTTAGCTTCTCCTGTGTCTTCTGCTTTCTTAAGCTCTTTAACACACCCATTCCATTAAATGCGTCCGGCATAAGTTCTTTATGTACTACCCTCTTCATCTCAATATCTGCACTGGCAATTGCTTTATCCATAATGGCTGACCACTCCCTGAACTGGTCTGGTGTTACATTTTTAATGCTCTGGTACAGATTATCCATAAATGCCTCGTTATATTTGTCACTTATAATCTGCATTTTATGGGCTGGTGCTATGTACTGGTTAATTGAATATCCTGCTCCTGCCGCATTAACAACAAGCATTAAAAGCTTATCCCTGCCTGCCACTGTGCTGACATCTATGCTGCCCTGTGCTCCTGCTATCTCAAGCAGTTTAAGTTCTAACATTGACATTAAATGCGCCCTGTCCGCTGTCTTAAGCTGCATATATTTGGCTTCCACCATATCTGACACTTTCTTGTAATCATATTCGACTTTTAACTTACTGCTGAATATCTCTGCAAATGAATTCGCCATATCTGCAAGTCCGGATATGATACGTGAACCTGTCTCCTTCGCTGCATTTCCTATTGTCACACTATCAAAAAATGCAAGCTGCAGCCTTATATCATCATCTGTTAAATTATTAAGAATACTGTATAAATCTGACATTAATACTCCTCTCCAAGTGTTTTGTCATATTATTTTAGAAAATACCATTTTCTCCCTGATACATCAGTAATGGGCATAATACTATCTGCCCCTACATCTTAATTTTTAATTATATAAGTTATGCAGACAAAATACAATGTGATATTTATTAAAAAGCTTTCATTCTATCGGAATTTCCTATTACACAAAAAGAGCCGCCGCATAAGCCCAATGTCAACTTAATAACATTGCACCTAAGCGGCAGCCCTCATATATTAATTCGTTATAATTATGGGATAATTAGTATACACCCTGAGCGAGCATAGCGTTAACAACCTTCTCGAAACCAGCGATATTAGCACCAGCTACATAGTTGCCTTCCATACCATATCTCTTAGCAGCATCATCGATGTTGTGGTAGATATTAACCATAATGTTCTTAAGCTTAGCGTCAACTTCTTCAAATGTCCAGCTAAGTCTTTCGCTGTTCTGGCTCATTTCAAGAGCTGATGTAGCAACACCACCAGCGTTGGCAGCCTTACCACAGATGAACATTACGCCGTTGTTCTGGAAGTATTCTGTAGCTTCAAGAGTTGTAGGCATATTAGCACCTTCGCAAACAGCCTTAACGCCGTTAGCTACTAACTGCTTAGCATCTTCAAGGTCAAGTTCGTTCTGTGTAGCACAAGGAAGAGCGATATCACACTTAACTGACCATACACCGTGCTCACCATTCTTCTTCTCATGGTATTCAGCAGACTTTCTTGCAGCAGCATATTCTGTAAGTCTTGCTCTCTTAACTTCCTTAACTTCTCTTAAGAGTTCTACATCGATTCCTTCTGGATCATATATCCAGCCTGTTGAATCAGAGCATGTAACAACCTTAGCACCAAGCTGCTGTGCCTTCTGGATAGCATAGATAGCAACATTACCAGCACCTGAAACAGCGATTGTCTTGCCTTCAAGTGAATCACCGTGGCACTTCATAAGTTCTTCTGTGATGTAAAGAAGACCATATCCTGTAGCTTCTGTTCTAGCAAGTGAACCACCATATGAAAGACCCTTACCTGTAAGTACACCTTCGTATGTACCTCTTATTCTCTTGTACTGGCCAAACATAAAACCGATTTCTCTTGCGCCTGTTCCGATATCACCAGCAGGAACATCGACATCAGCACCGATATATTCATAAAGCTCTGGCAGAATGCCATAATCTCTCTATCTGACTTGCCCTTAGGATCGAAATCAGAACCACCTTTACCACCACCGATTGGAAGGCTTGTAAGTGAGTTCTTGAATACCTGCTCGAAACCTAAGAACTTGATAATTCCTAAGTTAACAGATGGATGTAATCTTAAACCACCCTTGTAAGGTCCGATAGCGTTGTTGAACTGTACTCTGAAACCTCTGTTTACCTGTACCTGTCCCTTGTCATCTACCCAAGGTACACGGAACATTAATACTCTGTCAGGTTCTGTAATTCTTTCAAGAATTGCATTGCTTCTGTAAAGCTCCTCGTTAGCATCAACAACTGGTCTTAATGTATTAAGAACCTCTGTTACAGCCTGTAAGAATTCTGGCTGATCTGCATTCTTCTTAGAAACTAATTCTAATACTTCATCAACATATCCCATAATCGTTTAACTCCTTTGATTTAATATTCGTACGCTTTAGTACGTTACCCAAGTGATATTATATTAATTTCACTTAATTTATGCAAGTTTTTTATGTGTTTCACATAATTAAATTGAACAAAAATGAATATTATTAAGTTTAATTAGGTTTATCTTTAATTTTTCACTTTATTTTCTTAATATTATTAAGCAAAACATATAATGTCAATATGTTTGTATACTGCATACAGGCGTATTTTTACATTTTTCTATATTTAATACTCTATTTATTTATTTTTTTTTAGTAATATGTTATAGTATTTTTGTTACGTTAAGCTTTTAATTGAATATATTTCACATCTTTTTAAAGCTTGGCTTATACATTTATTCTATGAATACTAACAGGAGATAACATTATGTCAGGATTCTTTGACAAGACCAGAGAAGATATGCAATATATCTTCAAAAAGGGGAGCACTCTTTCCCAGAGTGAGAAGAAGCACAAGCTAAGAGCGTGGGCGACAGTTATTGGTATTGCACTCGTTGTTGTTCAGCTTGTATTCACTGTATTGACACTATTAAAGCTTTACAAACTTGATATTCTTCCGCTCAAGTATATCGCAGCTATTGACGCCGTTCTTGTACTTGTGGCAATATACGACTTTTTATCACAGTTTACTAAGACGCATATTATAGGAAAAGTAATATCTATACTTTTATCCGCTGTACTTTTATACACATTCCTTTTCACATCAAAGGTTGACACAACTCTTGATAAGATAAGCAGTAATGGTAATAACGTACAGGAGATTACAGATGTCGTTGATGTCGTTGTATTAAAGAAGGATAAAGCACAGTCACTTTCTGATACTTTATCATATACATTTGGTTATAACTCTACTGTAGATGCCGATGATAATCAGGATGCCATACAGAAGATTAACTTTAATAACAATGCAGACATCAAGACTAAGGAATATACAACCTGGGAAGATATCATTCCTGCATTAGAGGCTGGAACTGATATTCAGGCTATGCTTATTAATGACAACACATTGTCATCATTTGATGAGGAATATGAAGAATTCCTTGACTCAATAAGAATTGTCGGAACTATTGAACTTAAGAGAACTATAGAATTAAGCGAATCTGACAAAAAGGTCAATGAAGAACCTTTCGTAATATATATATCAGGTAATGATGAAGAAGGTAAGATTCTTTCAACAGGACGAAGTGATGTCAACATTTTATGTGTTATCCACCCTATAACAAGACAGGTACTTCTTATCACTACTCCAAGAGATGCCTATATCAACCTTACTAATCCTGGTACAGGTGCACAGGGCTATGATAAGCTTACACACGCTGGACAATGGGGCATTGAAGGTTCTATTCTTAATCTTCAGAACCTGTATGACCTTAATATTGATTACTATGTCAAAATCAACTTTACTGGCTGTGAGACAATTGTAGATGCTCTTGGCGGTGTAACTATTAATTCATCTGTTGATTTTGTCAATGGACTTGAAGCAGCTCCAACAAGATATCACTATGTAATAGGTGATAATGAATGTAACGGTGAACAGACTTTAGCATTCTGCCGTGAAAGAAATGCTTTCTTAGATGGTGATTACCAGAGAGGCCGTAACCAGCTTGCAGCCCTTACAGCTATTATCAATAAGCTTACATCACCTGCAATACTTGCAAAGTACAGTGCATTACTTGATTCTGTCGGTGATATGCTCTACACTAATATGCCTGTATCAGATATTACATCACTTGTAAAAGGGCAGCTTGCCAACAGCCGTTCATGGAATATACAGACATACAGCACAGGTGCAGAACCTGACAGCAGACTATGCCAGCATTTCGGTTCTTATCGTTCTGTATCACTTCTTTATCAGGCTGATGTTGATATTGCCAAACAGCTTGCCAAGAAGATAATTAATGGTGATATATTCGATGCACAGGAATATTATGACGAAGAGATAAGCAAGGTTTCTAACCCAACTGGTTTGATGTCTTTACCTAATACTTCAAAGTCATCAAGCACTAACAAAGAAGAAACTTCTGCTGCCACATCAACTAAGAGTTCATCAACAACTAAGCAGCAGCAGACTACAACTAAAGCAACTGCCGCACCTACAGAAGCAGCAACAACTACAGCAGCTCCTACACAGACCCCTGCTCCTGATAACAATAGCAATAACAATAACAACAACAACAGTAATAACAATAACAATAACAGTAATAATAATAATAATAACAGCAATAATACCGGCAG
>ERZ779681.865-NODE-865-length-9776-cov-4.92449_pt1 | contig 9776 bp, 10 predicted proteins | sample MGYA00511905_ERZ779681 | MGnify/ENA primary metagenome ERZ779681 (study PRJEB29588, sample SAMEA2144578) | human gut metagenome | biome: human gut; feature: human-associated habitat; material: faeces | place: Denmark | collected 2008/2010 ... | reverse complement strand
AGCCTTCCAAGCTGGATACGTGGGTTCGATTCCCATCACCCGCTTAGATATTGCAGTATTCGCAGTATCCCATATGTGTCTGTAGCTCAGTTGGATAGAGCACCGGCCTTCTAAGCCGGGTGTCGGGGGTTCGAATCCCTTCAGGCACATTTTTTATTTCATATCAATTCCATATGGACCATATGAAGTAAATATGGTGGGTATAGCGCAGTTGGTTAGCGCGCCAGATTGTGGCTCTGGAGGCCCAGGGTTCGAATCCCTGTATCCACCCTTTGCATTAGTGCAAATAGTGTCGTGCGCATTATATGCGTATCCGTGCGGCGCACGAGTATTACTCAAGGGCTATCGCCAAGCGGTAAGGCACAGGATTTTGATTCCTGCATTCGTTGGTTCGAATCCAACTAGCCCTGTTACAATCTGAATATATGGGATATTAGCTCAGGTGGTAGAGCACTTGACTTTTAATCAAGTTGTCCGGGGTTCGAATCCCCGATGTCTCATTAAAAATGCCTCTCTTGGAGAGGCACTTTTTAATGTTAGACATCGTAGGAATCGAACTCCGGACAACGGAGTTGACCGAAGCGTAGACAGAGAAAAATATGTGGGTATTATATGCATTTGGATCCGCATTTTTTGCGGGTATAACATCAATACTGGCAAAGTGTGGTATCAAAAAAACTGATTCAAACGTAGCAACTGCAATCAGGACAATTGTAGTTTTGATTTTTTCATGGATTATGGTATTTGTGGTTAAAGCGCAGGGACAGATCACAGCTGTGTCAGCAAAGACATGGATATTTCTGATGCTTTCAGGAGTCGCAACCGGAGCCTCATGGCTTTGTTATTTTAAAGCACTCCAGCTTGGCGATGTAAACAGAGTTGTGCCGATTGATAAATCAAGCACAATACTGACCATTATACTTGCATTTATCTGTTTTAAAGAGGAGATAAACGTACTCAGGCTGGTATGTGTGGTGCTTATAGCAATTGGAACGTATATGATGATCACCAAAAAGGAGATATCACAGGAAGAGCAGAATAAGGCCGGGGGTTCTCATGGATGGCTGTTTTATGCAGTGCTGTCTGCTGTTTTTGCCAGCTTCACCTCAATACTGGGAAAGGTCGGCATAGAGGGGATCAATTCTAATCTGGGAACTGCGATAAGGACGATAGTGGTGCTTATCATGGCTTGGATAGTGGTATTTGTCACAGGAAAACAGCACACCATAAAGCATATAGAGAAAAAAGAGCTTGGCTTTATCTGCCTTTCGGGACTTGCAACAGGCGGCTCATGGCTTTGCTATTACAAGGCACTGCAGGACGGACTTGCGAGTGTCGTAGTGCCTATAGATAAGCTGAGCATAGTTGTGTCAATCGTGTTTTCATATTTCGTATTTAAGGAAAAACTGACGATTAAATCCTTTACAGGACTGGTGCTCATCATAGCAGGAACATTGATTATGCTGGTTTAAATATATAAAAACATCTTGACGTTTTTCTGTTTTTTTATTATCATTGTTAACCGAGGAAAAATTTATAGTTGACAATTATAACGGATGATATGTATTATAATGATACTTATTAAATGAGAGAAGAAATACAGGACACGAAGGAGATTAAAATGGATCCAATAACACTGGCACAGGAGATAATAGACGGAAGAAGAATCACAAGGGATGATGACCTATCATTTTTCCTTACATGTGATTTAGACGAGCTGTGTAAGGGCGCAGATATGATCAGGGAGAAGTTTATCGGCGACAAGGTAGATTTGTGCTCGATAATAAACGGAAGAAGCGGAAAATGCCCTGAGGACTGCAAATACTGTGCGCAGTCAGCACATAATCATACAAATTGTGAGGTTTATGATTTTTTACCTGAGGAAAAGATACTTGAGGCTTGCAGGATGAATGAGAGAGAGGGTGTAGACCGTTTCTCGATAGTTACAGCGGGAAAAGCGCTGACAGGTGAGGAATTTGACAAGGCAATACATGCATATGAGACTATGAAAAGAGAGTGTAAGATTGATTTATGTGCATCAATGGGCTTTCTTTCAGCAGAGCAGCTTCACAGACTGCACGAGGCAGGTGTCAGCAGCTATCACCACAATATAGAGACCTCAAAGCGTAATTTCCCCAATATATGCACCACACACACCTATGATATGAAGATTGAGACGCTTAAAAAGGTGAAGGCAGAGGGCATGTATGCGTGCTCAGGCGGCATCATCGGAATGGGTGAGACCTGGGAGGACAGGCTGGATATGGCAGTCAGCCTTGCAGAGGTAGGAGTGGATTCTATTCCGCTTAATGCGCTTATGCCGATTGCAGGCACTCCGCTTGAGGGACTTGAGCATATCAGTGAGCCTGATATACTGCGTACAGTATCATTTTTCAGATATATAAATCCAGAGGCTGACATACGTCTCGGCGCCGGAAGAGCGTTGCTTACAAATGACGGAGAGCTTGCATTCAAGTCTGGAGCGTCAGCCACAATTACAGGAAACATGCTTACGACAGTAGCGTGTGCCACAATCAGAAGTGACAAGGAAATGCTTGAGGGCATGGGCAGGAATGTGACACCTGAGTACATGAAATAAATGTAATTATTTAGAATATAAAATATGTCAAAGATGCGTAAAATAGTATTAGTTTTGCGCATCTTTTTTAGTACAAACGACAGGGTTGGTTGCGAGGTGAAAAAAATTATTATATAATGAAAAAAATGTAATTTAAGGGATTTATCCGGTATAGCATGGAACATGAATAGGAGCGAATTAATATATTTCATTGAAAAATAAGAGGTTACGGGGAAATATGTACAACGATAAAGGCAATACAAAGTATCTGAAGCTGTTAAAGCAAAATTATTCATCAAGTCAGGATGTAATCAGGGAGATAGTCAATCTTTCTGCGATTATAAACCTGCCAAAGGGCACGGAGTTTTTCCTGAGTGATATACATGGCGAGTATGAGGCTTTTTTACATATCATGAACAACTGCTCAGGTGTGATAAAGGAAAAGGTGGATTTGATTTTCAAGGATACGATTTCTGATTATGACAGACAGGAGCTTTGCACGCTCATATACTATCCAAGAGAGAAAATGGCCCTGCTTGATGAACAGGGCAAGATAGACAGTGACTGGTATGCTATGACGTTAAATCAGCTTATACTTGTCGCAAAGCTGCTCTCATCAAAGTACACCAGGTCGAAGGTCAGAAAGGCTCTGCCTGAGGAATATGCGTACATTATCGATGAGCTTTTGCATGCGCAGGAGGATGAGGATGCAAACCAGGTCAGATATCACAAGCAGATATTAAAGACTATAATTGATTTGGAGGATGCGGATGAGTTTATAATCGCTTTGTCTGCACTGATTAAGAGGCTTGCTGTTGACCATCTGCATATTGTGGGAGATGTATTTGACAGAGGAGGAAGCGCGGATAAGATTCTCGATCTGCTTTATGATTATCACTCGCTTGATATCGAGTGGGGCAATCACGACATTCTCTGGATGGGTGCGGCATGTGGAAATGATGCATGTATATGTAATGTCATCCGCAACAATCTGAAATACAACAATGTGGAAATTCTTGAGAATGCCTACGGAATAAGCTTACGACAGCTAATGCTGTTTGGCATGAAAACATATGGTATAGAGGATGGAATTGAGGCTGCAAGGGCGGCCATCACAGTAATGCTTTTTAAGCTTGAGGGGCAGCTTATACTTGCACATCCCGAGTATGAGATGGGAAACAGGCTGATGCTTGACAGGCTGGACGAGTTGCAGGATGTAGGAGTGGACAGAAAGCGCTTTCCAACCGTTGATGATGAGAGACCCTACGCACTAAGTGACGAGGAGACTGTCATCATGAGAAAGCTGCACAGACAGTTTGTGACAGGACAGCGCCTGCACAAGCATGTCAGATTTTTGTATGATAAGGGCGGCATGTACAATGTATACAATGGCAACCTGCTCTATCATGGCTGTGTTCCGGTTGATAGCAACGGAGCCTTTGATAAGCTGTATATTGATGGTGAATTTTATCACGGAAGGGCGCTGCTTGACAAATGTGATGAGAAGGCAAGGGCTGCGTATGTGGACAATCCTTATAAGGATGATGTGGACTTTATGTGGTTTTTGTGGGGAGGAGAAAAATCACCGCTGTGCGGCAGAAGGCTTAAGACCTTTGAGATGGAATATGTTACAGACAAGAGCATGTGGGAAGAGCCTTCTAACCCATACTACAGCAGGTATTACGATAAGAGCTTTTGCTGTCAGATACTGCACGAGTTCGGGCTGTATGATGATGATGCGCATATCATAAATGGACATACACCGGTTCACGCAATAGAGGGAGAGAACCCTGTCAGGGCCAATGGCAAGCTGTTTGTGATAGATGGAGGCTTCTGTCGTGCGATGAACAAGAAAACCGGTATCGCCGGCTATACACTGATTTACAATTCACATGGTCTAAGGCTCAAGGCACACACGCCTTTTACATCGGTGGAGGATGCCCTGATAAATAATACTGACATAGAGACGTCATCAGAGGTCGAGGAAAATGATAAGAGACGTATGCTTGTGAAGGATACTGATATAGGAAAGAGGCTTATTGGAGAGATTGATGATCTGCACAAGCTTCTTGAGAACTACAGGAGGCTGTAGGGGAACATATTAGACTGTAGGGTGCGTATGGGACAAGACCTTGACAAATAAGTTATAAAGAGTTATAAAAATTATTAAAAGTTATAAAGAGTTATAAAACAGGAGCGCAGAGATGAAAAAAATCCCTTTTCATTATCATTTGGCAAGGAACCGGTCAGTTTAATTAACCGTAATGTTCAGTCTTATGAAATAATTGATACATTTGAGGATGAAAACCCTGCTTACCAGGTTTGTGTAGATAATTGTGATTTTTAAGGTGGAAGATAGGTTAAAGGAGCAGCATATGATTAAAGAGTAATCCGTCATGCAGTGTATGCATGGCGGATTTTTCGTATGTAATTGCTTGCGACTGATACATTTTAGATACAAGTATCTGCTAATATATAAACAGCCATGCATAATACAGGCTGAATATATAATCCTTAGGATTGACAGCAAAAGAAGAATATGCAAAGATTTATAAAGGATAATAGTTACGGATAATAAAGTTTTAGAAGGAAAATGATGATAGAAATATTAATAGTAGAAGACGAAAAACCGATATCAGACCTCATCAGATTAAATCTCATGAAAGCAGGCTATAGCTGCACCTGTGCCTTTGATGGTATGGAGGCAGCAGACATTCTGGAGGAGAGAAATTTTGACCTGATAATACTTGATGTAATGCTGCCGAAGTTAAACGGCTTTGAGCTTATGGAATACATAAAGCCGCTTGGCATACCTGTGATATTTCTCACAGCAAAAGCCACTTTAGATGACAGGCTAAGAGGTCTCACGTCCGGTGCCGAGGACTATATGGTAAAGCCTTTTGAGATTGTTGAGCTTTTAGCCCGGGTAAATATAGTGCTAAGACGTTATAATAAGATGGAGCAGCAGCTCACCTTTAAGGATATAGCTATCGATACGAAAAACCAGAATGTATCAAAGGCAGGAAAGCATATAGAGCTTACACCAAAGGAATTTGAGCTGCTTGAGCTTTTGATGCGCAATAAAAATATCACACTTTTCAGAGAAAAGATATATGAAGAAATATGGGGAAGTGAGTACTCTGTCGAGTCGAGGACTCTCGATCTTCACATACAGAGACTGCGCAAAAAGCTTGATATAGGAGACAGCCTTAAAACCGTATTTAAGGCAGGATACAGGCTGGAAGAATAGAAAACTAAAGACCATTAAATATGGGTAAGCGTAATATACAAAAAGAGGGATAAATGAAATTCAGGTACAAGGTATTGTTCACAAATTTAATACTGCTTTCACTTGGACTGGGGCTGGTGGGTTACCTCATGATACACAAAAATTTTGAGCTTGCGAAGCAGACGCAGCTTAAAAATGCTATTGTGCAGAATAATCTGGTACAGTCCTCTGTGGAGTATGAGCTTTTGCAGCTTTTAAATTCAGTTTCCGATAATTCTGAAACTTTGAACAATAATACAGATAACAATAATGCAGAAAAGAGTAGCATTTCCGCATCCTCAATAGCCGCGCAACTTCCGCAGATCGGAAGCCGTGTAAGCAGCAGTGTGCGCTCAAGTGATTCATTTTTCTACATATATTTTGATGGTGAAAAAGTATATACAGATGACAAAAGTGATGCAAGGATAAGTGATACACTTTTTAAAAATCTCACAACAGGAAACAAAAACTATGTGATTAAAGAAGAATCCCAAAAGCACTATGTCTATGTTACATCGCAGAGTGTGATAGATGAAAAAAATCTCTGTATAGTAAGTAAATGCGATGCATCAGAGGCGTATACACTGCTTGATGAGCAGATAAAATATTTCAGGCTGATAATAATAGTCATATTGATTGCGGAGTCGGCAGCAATGTATTTTATCAGCAGGTACATGACAAAGCCGCTCGAGAAGCTTAACCATGTCAGCGAGGAAATAGCGCAGGGGGATTATGCCACAAGGGTAAACGTAAAAAGTCATGACGAGATAGGACTTCTTGCACAGAAATTTAATATCATGGCGCAGGCAGTATCGGATCATGTAGATGAGCTTAACGATATGGTGCACAGGCGTGAGCAGTTTGTGGCGGATTTTACCCACGAGATAAAAACCCCTATGACGTCAATCATTGGATATGCAGACACGATGCGTTCACTGGAGCTTCCGAGAGAGGAGCAGATGATGGCGCTTGGATATATCTTTTCGGAGGGAAAACGTCTGGAGAGCATGTCGCAGAAGCTTTTTGAGCTGATATATCTGCGCCGGCATGATATTGAAAAAGCGCGGGTTCATATGGCAGATCTTTGTGCAGAGGTGGTAAAGGTTGTTGAGCCTGCATACGAAAACAGGCATCTTACTATAGAAACAGAGATAGAGGATGCTGTGCTGACCGTGAATAGAGAACTTCTGGTTACAGCACTTGTCAATATGATGGATAATGCAAGAAAAGCGTCAGAAGAAGGTCAGCAGGTTGAGGTTACAGGAAAATTTGTGGACAATATGGCTTGTAATATACGTAAAGATAAAACGGATATAGGCGAAGACGAATCAGCAGATGACAGGAAATGTATGAGGGCATATGAAATCTGCATAATTGATCACGGAATTGGAATGACTAAAGAGCAGGCGGCAAAAATCTGTGATGAGTTTTATATGGCAGACAAATCAAGAGCCAGAAAAGAGGGCGGTGCCGGAATCGGAATGTCTCTTGTGGCAATCATTTTAGAACACCATAATGCAGTACTTTCAGTAGAAAGTGAACCCGGATGCGGAACAACGATGAGGATTTTGCTGCCGTGGTAATCTGAACGCAATATAGATATAAAAAATGGTAAATTCGTAAGATTTAAAGGAAGATATGAAAAAAGACAGCTTCAAATTAATAATAATGTCTGTTGCAGTAATCTGTATAGTAATAGCAGGCATCATGGTGCCTGGCATAGTGCTTGAGGCAAACCAGAAAAGTGAACATGATCATGTGGCGAAGGTTCCTAAAAGCTATCTGCCTTCAGGCTCTGTAATGGCAAAGGAAGCATCTGCCAATCTGAAATTGTCGGAGAAGCTCTCGCTCATAGATGGGCAGTGGGACAGCACGACAGATGATGCTGCCTCTTATGAGATGGATGAGCAGGATTATCAGGCAGTTGCCACATGCAGAAAAAGCATGGAAAAGCTTTATGACGAAAAGCTCTATCCTGTAAATCTTTCACCTGACTACTCTAACTGGTATACGTGGGAGGCAGCAGCGAAAAAGGCATCGGATAATACCTTTAACACATATACGGCATATTACTGGATAATCAGGTTTGAGAAGTATGATGGTACACAAAATCATACAATCTGGATGCTTGAGGATGGGACAATCATTATGGCAAAAGCACATATGAAGGATATTAGTGATATGAGTGAATATAAAGAGGTTTTGCAGGCAGATGATGAATCACAGGCAGAAAATGATTTGTCTGCTTACAAAGGATATTTTGACTACAGCGGGATAGATTTTTCAAAGCTTAACCTGATATCCGAGACAACAGCAGTGGAGCAAAAAAATAATGAAAGCTATGAGGTGCTGCAGTTTTTACAGGAAAATGAATATGTATATGCGATTCATGAGAAGTGAAAAATTGTAATGACAAATGCGGTTCACATATCATCTATGTAAATGGAAGGTATGAAGGTAATGATGATATAGGTCGGATGATGAAAGATTTTCACCAGTGCAGGCCGGAGCAGATAGAAAGTGAGACATTGTCAAAAGCAGTGGCTTATTACAAAGAAAAGGAAGGACGTGGTGCTATGAGCGAAGCAGTAAGACAGTATGCAATGGAATATGCAAAAGAGTATGCAAAGGAATATGCCAAGGAGTATGGTGAGGAACAGAAGGAAGAGGGGATTCTTCAGGGAAAAAATAATATGTTGTATTCATTGGTTTCAAAGGGAAGGTTAAAAATAGATGTAGCAGCCGAAGAGGCAAATGTCAGCCTTGGAGAATTTGAAAAATCGATGGAGGAAGCAGGATATAAAATTCCTGAATTGGTATAGTTTAATAGTTACAAGATACGTTAAATATAGACCCGGTTTGCATAAGTATGTGCAGACCGGGCTTTTAGTTTGCGCGCCATGGGCGCGCTCTAACGGGTGAAAGTCCCGAACACGCCCAGATAGTGGGAAGTGTATAGCTGAACAGTAAGGGTGTCCATCGTGAGATGGAATCTGAAGGAAGCTGTAAGCAAAACTCCGGTCCGACGGACAGAAATCACATATAAGGCTAGCCGCAAAAATAACACTCACATTTTGTATCATCATCTGCATACCGTAAAAATTTTTCCCACATTCTGGACATTCCATTAAATATTCTTCTATCAACTGTTTTTAATGAACCATCTTTATAGCTCTTTTTTGATGCTTTGTTCATATCTTCAAAAATATATGTTCAATGTTCTATGTTTAATCGACTCTTAAAAACTAACTCAATTCCAGACGACGAATGCAAGAATGCATATTTTAATTCTCTGCCTTGTATATTTTCTTCCGCATTTTCACTCTCTGCTTTTGCAGATGTAAAATTCCTGATATAATAAAATCCATTCCATTTTCTAACATTGAATACTGCATTTTAACTTCCTCATTCTATATTCCATATTAAATATTGTTTTTCTTGATTTCACAAACGTGAGGTTGTAGATTACTCATAAGGATAATCATGCTCAGATTTCGATTGAAATTCTTTTAAGTTAATGATTTTCATATTTTTATTAAATTCAATAATAGATACTCCGTCAAATCCACTAATCTCATTGTTATAATCACATTCAAAATACCATTCTACAACTGTGAACAAACCTTGATGAATAAATTTTTTTATTTCCCACTTCAAAACTGTACCTTTTATATTCCAATCAGAAAACCACTTTAGGATTTGAGGTAATCCGTGATATTCCGGTCCATAGCACTCACTATAAATAATGTCATCAGAAAAAATGTTTTCTAATGGTTCGATGTTTTTATCAAGCCACGATTGGAAATAATTTTTAATAACATCTTCTTTTTGCATTTAATTACCTCTCTCTTCATTTTTTCTCAATTCAACAAATCCCGATTGAACAAAATCGCTGCGCGATGGCCTGCCAAGGCTGTGGCGCAGTTTTAT
>ERZ779681.861-NODE-861-length-9798-cov-1.72627_pt1 | contig 9798 bp, 8 predicted proteins | sample MGYA00511905_ERZ779681 | MGnify/ENA primary metagenome ERZ779681 (study PRJEB29588, sample SAMEA2144578) | human gut metagenome | biome: human gut; feature: human-associated habitat; material: faeces | place: Denmark | collected 2008/2010 ... | reverse complement strand
TGTCGTCTGCACCGTTTCCGCGGTTGTGCTGTCGTCTGCACTGTTTCCGCATCCGGTTAATACTCCTAATGATAATACACTTACTAAAATACCTGCAAAAATTTTCTTTCCCATAATTCTTTCCTCCTGATTTTGATTTTTTATATGAAAGTAATATAACCTCTCTGCTTTCCCCTGCTCTCTTGTCATATCACTATCATTTACTTACTTTCTTCGATCAAAATGATCTGCTAATTTCATTCCTACTGTCTGAAAGATCTGAAATAAAATGATCAATAATAGCACCGTTACAATCATGATATCCGTCTGCCATCTGGTATATCCATAACGGATTGCAATGGCTCCAAGTCCACCACCACCAACGGTTCCTGCCATGGCAGAATAACCTAAGATCGTTCCTAAGCTGATGGTTGCTCCCACAATTAGTGAAGTTCTTGCCTCAACTAACATTACTTTCATTACAATGGTAAAATCGGAAGCACCCATTGACCTTGCTGCCTCAATCACTCCGGCATCCACTTCTTTCAATGAAGATTCTACCATTCTGGCAATGTATGGTGCCGCTGCGATCACAAGCGATACGATCATGGCTGTCGGTCCATAACTCTTGCCTACCAGAAATCTGGTAAATGGAATCAATACAACCAACAAGATAATGAACGGAATACTTCTTACCAGATTAGCAATAAAATCTAATATCTTATATATCACTGCATTTGGATGAATCCCATCCCGGTCTGTCACGGTTAATACAATTCCCATCGGAAGCCCTAATACATATCCAAGCAATGTAGATACCAGTGTCATGTAAAGTGTCTCTCCGATTCCTACTATGATCATATTTGTAACTTCACTACTCCACATCACCTGTCACCTCCTCAATCTCTAATCCGCAATCCGTCAGATACTGTTCTATATCTACCTGCAAATGCTTATCTTCCGGCAGTCCTAATATCATTTCTCCCTTGGCAACTCCGCCAACATTCTTCGTATCTGCACGAAGAATATTCACCGGAGTTTCAAATTTCAGAATCATATTGGCAATCACCGGTTCAAATGCGGAATTGTCGGAAAAGACAATCCGTATCTTACGGTTACTCTTTAACTGCCCGACTAGCGCATCCTGTTTTCTGTCTGCTTCCGTATCCGGGCGATCCCTTAAGATCAGTTCCTTGGCTGCTTTTGATTTCGGATGATTAAAGATATCCGTCACAGATCCATCTTCCACCAACGCACCCCGTTCAATGATTGCAACCCGGTTACAGATTTCCCGGATCACTGACATCTGATGTGTAATAATCACAATCGTAATTCCGAACTGCTCATTGATCTGCTTCAATAATGCTAATATCGATGCAGTCGTCTGCGGATCTAGTGCACTCGTTGCCTCATCACAAAGCAGGATCTTTGGATTGACTGCCAACGCCCTTGCAATTGCCACCCTCTGTTTCTGTCCACCGGACAACTGTGCCGGATACGCTTTCTCCTTTTCCTCCAAGCCAACCGTTTTCAGAAGCTCTCTCGCTTTTGTTCTTGCCTCTTTCTTCTTCACTCCCTGAATCTGCAACGGGAAACAGATGTTATCCAATACACTCTTTTGCATCAACAGATTAAAATGCTGAAAGATCATCGCAATATCACTTCTCTGTTCCCGAAGTTCCTTCTCATTCAGGCTTCCCAGGTCTTTTCCCTCAATCAGAACCTCGCCCTCTGTTGGCCGCTCTAAGTAATTCAGACATCGTACCAGTGTGCTCTTACCTGCACCGGACATCCCGATAATACCGTAGATATCACCCAATTCAATATTTAAGTTAATATCCTGCAACGCATGAATCGTAATTCCCTTTTGTTCAAATGTCTTAGACAGATGCTTTACTTCAATCTCTACCATATATCTCTTCCTTCCTCTCCAGCCATTCGCATAACAAAGAGTCGCTTGCGACTCTTTTGCGCCCATGCGGAATTGCGAAGCAATTATCTTCTTCTCCGCAAGGTGCGCATCCTTAGCGGAGCGTTTTTTGCTTTATAGGACGAACTTTCCTATAAAGTAAAAATAAGAACCATCGCGAAGATGGTTCTTACTGATTCTTAATGTTATATTCTATACTCAATCAGGCCGAAGCATCTAACGCACATTCTCTATTATTCCATTTCACACAGCAATCCATACCGCAGCACATACCCATAGCACTGCCCATCATATTGCATGTCATCATTGTGTTGTTCATAGAAAATGTTGTTCTCATATCTTCGGTTCTCCTTTCTGTAATCTTATGTCACCCGTTCGAACTTATCGTTCCCTTTGACATTGCCTATTATAGCAAACCATCACAGAAAGTGTTAATACTTAAAACCTTGCGTTTGCCATAGTCTTATTCTATGGCAAAATACTCTTATTTCTCTTTTTCATTCATCCTTTCCAACAGCTTATAATTGTTTTAAATATCCCGGCTCTAAACATTCCAATACTTTTTCCTTCGGCAGCGGTTTTGAATAATAGTAGCCCTGTATATAATCCGCACCCATCTCCGTAATGAGCTGTGCCATAGTAAGGTCTTCAATTCCCTCCGTCACTACATCCAGATGTATCTTCTTAAACATGGCAATAATATTCTCTAAGATTACCTTGGAAGTCTCATTCTTCATCGCCGCCCATACCAGATATTTATCGATCTTTACAATAGAAAACGGCAGATCTACCAGATAATTGATATTGGAATAACCAGAACCATAATCATCTAAAGAAAAGGACAATCCCGCTGCCTTCATCTTCTTCATATTCTGAATCAGTCGTTCCTCCGAATATGCCGCCGCACTTTCCGTAATCTCTAAATTGATCATCGCCGGATCAATCTCATACTTCCGAAGAATCTGTAAGATATCCTCTCCGATATGCTCCTGCATGCACTGCACAACAGACAGATTCACTTCGATAAATGCAATCCCCTTCTCCTTCAACCGGCACTCTTTATAGAACTTACACACTTCTTCCAATACCAGTAACCCAATCTTAAGGATCGTTCCATTTTTCTCTGCAATCCGGATAAATTCCTCCGGTGACACATAGCCATATCCCGGCACCTGTAATCTTGCCAATGCTTCCATGGAATGAAATCTTCGCTGCTTTGTATCATAAATTGGCTGATAATGTACCTCAAAAGTATCCTGTTCAATCGAATTGATGATTGCCTGCTCAATGGCTGCATGGCGGGATATCTCCGTTGCACTGTTCTCTGTAATCTCAATAAACTGCCCTTTTCCCACCCTCTTTGCCTGTTCTACACTGTATTCAATCGCATCCTCCAGGCTCTCTTCCGAATGATGAATCGAATGCACCAGACAAATGCATGCTCCTAATTCCGTATCGTTATCATTGAGATGCCATTTCCGGTGCAAAATACCCCGAATGGTTTCTAATTCTTTTGATCCTTCTGTCGTCTCTTTCAATACAACTGCAAATTTATCTCCTCCAAACCGATAGACTGCCGAGGTTGAATATTGTTTCTGTAACGCTTCCACCAACATCCGCATCAATTCATTGCCGCCGGCAATACCATATACCTCATTAACAATCTTGAAATTATCCAAAGCCAGAACAAAAATCTGTTCCGGGAAATTCTTTTTCTTATACTTCTTGATATGATGCGAAAAAGCCTGTCGGTTCAATGCTCCAGTCGTAACATCAATGTACATGATCGAATTCTCATTTGTCAGATACATAATAAAAACAGTAAGTGCTGTTCCAATTCCTGACAGCATATAATCAGGAATAAAAAACTGAACAATTGTTGGCAGTAATGTTACCATGATCATAATAATTCCCAACACAGCTTGTGTCCATCGTATTACCTTATGTGCCCAAATCGCATAAACAGTCGTACAGATTGCATACAATCCTGCATTGACATACAACCAGCTATGCAATATTCCATGATGATATCCCGTTGCATCAAAATAGAAAAATAAGCGTGTGACCGGACTAGACGCTACTAAAAGTGCCGCTATCACAGCCGGAAGTGCTGCCAGGATCAGAAAATACCTTTTTCCTTCCCGAATCTGCTGCACCTTCATATAAATGTACAACATAACCATCATTGGTATCATACATTGTACCATCAAAAATATGCAGTTCAATCCGTAATTCAGCCATATTGGAACTTCTTTATAATAGCTATCTGTATAGCAGGTGATGACATCCAAACAAATATTCACAAAACAGACATCCATAAATATCTGATACATTTGGGACTGAAAATCAACCAACCGTTTTCTTACCCTCGATATAATCAGCAATAACATCAAAAATATGATCGTACATATCTCATAATCCACATTATAGTTCACTATATTGCCCTCCCTGCCCCATCATCAGACAATATCTTTGTTATGATATCGTTTCTTCTCTACATACATCTTCTTATCTGCATCCCGCAATATATTTTCAAACGGTTCCTTTGCATTATAGCGATATGCCATTCCAACAGAAACACTAACCTTCTTAAGATCCATATACATCTTAAGACGTTCTATCAACTGCTCTACCTCGTCCTTATTAATATCCAACAATACAATAATAAACTCATCGCCGCCAACACGATATACCTGCTTCTCCCCAAAACAAGACATCATCCCCTCTGCCGCATCACACAGATATCTGTCACCTGCCTCATGTCCTTTGGTATCATTAATCCTTTTTAAACCATTGAGATCACACATAATAATCGCAATCGGGCTTCCCTTATCGAAATCTCCTTCATATGCCCAATGCAGCGCTTTCCGGTTATAGCACTTCGTCAACTGATCCTTTGTTGCATTCTCCTCTATCTGCTTAGTATAATTCCGGATCCGTATCATCATAGACATCACAAATTCCATCATGTCGATCAAAACAGATATATTATCCATAAATTCAACCGGAGGATTGTCCACTCCATAGAATCCAATATATTTACCATTGACCTCAATCGGCCCTGTCACTAATGTCTGAATCCCCTGTGGCTTCAGCACCTGATACATCGGCTCACTTATCTTCCGATATTCTTCTATATCATAGATCATAATATTATGAGACTTCTCGTATTCCTCAAACCAGACATCCAACACACCATCATACGGAACCCTCTTTAAATTCTCAATCTCTCTCGACACACCTTCCCTGCACCATTCATAGGTGTTATCAAAGGTACCATCCAGATTGTCCTCAAAGATATATGCCCGATCCGATTGCATCCTTTCACAAATATATTCCAAAATCTGATTAATAATATGATCCGGCGACTCCGCAGATGACGCATATCGAATCATATCTGTTATAAACTTTTCGTCATTGATTTTTGCCATATTCTCATCATCCTTTTCCCATTGTCATATCCAACAATATTCTTCATTATCTATTACATACTTCTCGTGTCACTACATGTAAAATATATAACCTGATACTTCTTTGCAACCTCCTGAAGCAATGTTCTTGCCGCTATTACCTTATCATCATCTAAATTAGTGAACGGGTCATCCAATATCAGCATAGGGGATTCCTGTTCATACATCGCATCCACAAAAGCAAGACGCAGACAGATGCCAACCAGATCCTGATACCCGGTGCTCAATGTGTGGATATCCCTCTGCTTTCCCTGTTCCTTTACCGTTACCGCAATATTGGCATCCATATGGAATTCCATATTATCCTGCCCTGTAATACTTGCATAGTATCTTTCAAAAGCATTTAATACCGGAGCTGTGTAACGTGATGTCAAGCTTTCTTTCGCCTGATTCAGTTTTGTCTTTGCCAGTTTTAAGTAATGGAACTTCTGTTGTTCTTCTTTCTGTATTTCCTCTAACTGCTTTAATCGTTCTTTTTTATCCTCCCATTCATCATATTGCATTCCCAGATTCTCTAATGTCTTTTGATACTCTGTTATCGTCTTATGGATCATCTGCATATTCTGCGTCAGCACAGATATAGAATCATTCAATTCTTCCAAAGAAGGCATATCTTTTTCTTCCGCATTCTTCTCTAATATCCCAGTATCCACCTGTTCCTCAAATTGCAAAAGTGTACGCACTGCCTCTTTCCAATTAGCATCTGCATAATAATACCGCTGCACCACTTCCTGCAGTTCATTCAATTGTGCCCGACAATCCGTTGCCGGTACATATCCATATGATTGTAAAAAACCCGTTAATTGTTCTACCGCTGTCTTCTGTTCTTCTAATGCTATCCTTTGCCGGCTTTCCTGCTGTGCTAACGTCTGATATCTCTGCACCTTAGTCTGCAATGCATACATGGCTTCCTCATAAGCGTCAGCGCCTGTTGTCTGTTGATAACGCTGTAAAAATGCAACAATAGATTGTCTTCTATCTGCAAGCTGTTTCTCATCAGCAGCTGTTACCGCATGACTTTTCTTCTTTTGAAGTGCATGATATTCAACGGACTCTTCCATTATCTGCTGTAATAAGGTGGCAGCCATATACTCGTCATAATGCTTCCCGTGTACATCCAAATATGCTTTTACTTCCGTATCCGTCTGTGTAATCCACTGTTGATCCTGTGCGATTTCCTGTTCTAACGCCTGTATCGTCGCTGTCTGCTCCGCAACCTCTTTCTTTTCAGATCCTCTACGCCCAATTCCAATTATAACAGTTCCCACAAACAATACCAATATGCCCGGTATCCACAAAGATCGTATGCATAATAAGCCTGCGATAATCAATGCCGCAATTCCTATCCCCAATACCACAGGATTCCTCTTCATCCCCTCCTGTGATGCGTTCTTCAATGCTGCAACCGTTGCCTGTTTGGACGGAATAGCCGCTTTTCGATTATTCCTTTCATTCCATTTACCAATGATCACTGACACCGGTTCGTTCTCATCATGAAATGCACTCTCTAACTGCTCATACCGTTGCCGCTCTACGCTGCTCAATTGATTCTGATTATATTCCTGTAACAATCTCCGATATTGGGAAACTTCCTGAATCTTAGCTTCCAACTCCCCCTCATCCGGTATACCTTGTTGAAAACAGTCATCTAACGCTGCTACTTCTTTCTTCTCTTCCTCCGAAAGCCTGGTCATCTCCACACGCTCTCGAACCTTCTCTTCCTCTCCACATGTCAACAATGCCTGCCGCATCTCCTCCATTGTTGGAACTTCTCCCGGAAACTCACATTGTAATTGGTCTACAACCGCCTTCTTATCCTGAACCGCTTTCTTTAAATGTTCCCATTCCTCTCGCTTGGCAAGATTTGATTGCATTGCCGCTACTTTCTTCTGTAATGTTGTCATCTCCTGCAGTTTGCCGTCTTCTGATCTGTATTGGCTCTCCTGTTTTTCCAGCATCTTCTGATATTCTTCTATGCTTGTACTAATTCCCTGCCCATCCGATACCAGTCGCTCTAACTGTGCGATTTCCTCTTTCCTTTTGGCAATAGCACCCGTTTTTCTGGAAGGTGTCATCTTATTCATTAATTCCGCAAGCCGGGCATCCGCATTGTCATAATTGTTCAGATCATTTGTATTGTCTGTAATATTACCGATCTTAGCACTGATATCATCTGTTGCATATGTATCACAGGCATTCTGTCCGATATAGATAGAACGAAGAAAAGACTCTCTTCCTACCCCAAAAAGTTCCTCTCCGATCCGGCTTGAATATGCATCTGAGATCAGATTCGTATCCGCATCCCTTAATTCAAACTCGTCGTTTGCCTCTTTGTCCTGAAAAATTCTCAAAATCTCATATCGTCTGCCATGCTCCTCAAACACAAGCTGTCCGCCAAAGATTCCTCCCTGCCATGGTTTATATCGTTTTCTCTCATTTTCTTCTATGCTTCGTTTCCGTTCCCCTTCCAAGCCATAAAACATTGCCCGGATAAATGCAGCAAACGTACTTTTTCCCCATCCGTTCTTCTCGCAGATCACATTCAGATCATTCTGAAACTCCATGGAACAATCCCGTAATTTCCCAAAATTCTCAATATGACAGGAAATCAACTTCATACTACTGCACCTCCTCTCCGGCAATTGCCTGTAACCCGTAACGGATAATGATCTTCTTGTCTTCTTCCGATAAGGAATCGTCTGCCATGACCTGACGTACATATTCTCCCTTCAGCGACACATCCAACATATACGATTCCACATCAACCTTCAATGTCGTCTCGTCATATACTTTTACATAATAGTAATCATCCTGAAATCTTGTCCGGATGTAATGGATGTCTTTCTCACATTCCACATCTAACATTCCCGTCAACACGATCTTCAGCAAACAAGAATTCGGAAATGCATGTTGTTGTAATATGTTATCCACTCTTGCGATCATCTCCGCAGTTGTCTGACAATCCGTCACATCTGCCTCAACTGTATGCAGTGTTCGATAGGCAAACGGAACAAATTCGTGTGTATAACGCATGGTCTCCGTATCAATATCCAATACAACAAAACCATGTTCCCCACACTCATCAAATCCTCTGCCTTCCAGACAGCCCGGATAACAATACGTTGCCCTGGCATCCAATTGTTCTTTTTTATAAGCATGAACATGACCTAATGCAAGATAATCGATCCCCTTATTGCGAAATGCTTTCAGTGGAATGATCTCCGTCTTATCTTTTCCCTTGCTTACAGATTCCTGTCCATGCAGCATTACAATATTAAAACGTGCTGCATCCAGTACCAGCGAAACATCTGCTCTCCCCACATTATCCTCTGTAAATTCCATTCCATTGATCGTGATTCTTCCATCTGCTTCTTCGTATGTGGTCCAGTTTGAATCAAACAGATACAGATTGTCTGGCAATTTCTCCAGATCTGCAAGAAAATTGTCACTGTCATGATTGCCTTTGAGATAATAAAAATGGATATCCGCATGCTCTACAATTGCATGAAGTACCGTATTCTTAGCAGTTGCTGAAATGTGTTTTGTATCGAACAGATCTCCTGCGATCAAAATGACAGCAATCTCCTGTTCCTCCGCATAACGGATCATTCTTTCGAAAGTGCGCAGGATTTCCCCTTTTCGCTCCTTTGCTTTTTCCTTATCCAGATTGGCTGTCATTTTAGAATCTAAATGCAGATCCGCACAATGCAATATCTTCATTTCAACCTCCTATATTTCCAAACATTTATACCCAAAAACAAACATATAAAACCTAACACAATTAATTTGATGGTATCATATTATAACATTGTGTTCAAGTGCCATCAGCCGGATTCTTTCTTTCCATTCAGGGTATCCTATGTTAGAATAAAAACATCTTATTATACGAGGTGATCATTCATGATTCAGATAGATCTGATAACCGGATTCCTTGGTTCCGGTAAGACAACATTTATTAAACAATACGCAAAGTATCTGCTTGCACAGGGACTTCATATCGGCATCTTAGAAAATGACTTTGGTGCAGTCAACGTTGATGCCATGCTGCTACAGGATATTTTGGGAGACCATTGTACATTAGAAATGGTAGCCGGCGGTTGTGATGTCACAGAAGACGATTCAAGACCAAACTGATTGCAATGGGAATGTGCGGATATGATCGTGTGATCGTCGAACCTTCCGGCATTTTTGATATGGATGAATTCTTTGATGCACTACACGAAGATCCGTTAGATCGCTGGTACACGATTGGCAATGTTATCACGATCATTGATGCGAACTTAGAACTCCAGCTTTCTGATGCATCCTGCTATCTCCTTGCATCGCAGGTTGCCCAGGCCGGGACTGTTTTATATAGTCATGTACAGGAGGTCAGTACCGCCAGATTGTCCCGGACACAGGAGTATGTTCTACAGGCAG
>ERZ779681.852-NODE-852-length-9840-cov-1.92816_pt1 | contig 9840 bp, 6 predicted proteins | sample MGYA00511905_ERZ779681 | MGnify/ENA primary metagenome ERZ779681 (study PRJEB29588, sample SAMEA2144578) | human gut metagenome | biome: human gut; feature: human-associated habitat; material: faeces | place: Denmark | collected 2008/2010 ... | reverse complement strand
GAATGAAATCCGATAACGATTGAATCAGTGTTTCCTTAGTTACCAGTTTGGGAAAGCGAGGTCTTTCAAATGAAAAAATCTGTAAAATTCGCACTGCTTGGTCTGGCTGCTGCCGGCGCGCTTCTGATGGCTGGCTGTGGGGATGACAAAGGTGCAGCGAAATCTGCTGCCTCCGGCGAAGCGCAGCAGGGACAGCTGATGGAAACCATCAAGAAGAGAGGCAAGATCATCGTCGGCACCTCTTCCGGCTACCCGCCATATGTATTCGTAGACTCTGGCTCTGCTGACAAGAAGGTCATCGGACTCGATATCGAAATGTGCCAGCAGCTTGCTGACAAGCTCGGTGTCAAGATGGAAGTCCAGGACATGGGCTTCTCTGCACTGCTCTCCTCCGTCACGGCAGGCAAGGTCGATATCGCTGTCGGCGGTGTCTCTCCGACTCCGGAACGCGAGAAAGTCATGGCCTTCTCTGACAAGTATCTTCCGACGGAGCAGAAGCTGCTCGTCCTGAAGAAGAACCAGCACGTATATAAGACGGCGGCAGATCTGAAGGGCAAGACCATTGGCGCAGAAAAGTCCACCACACAGGAAGCGACGGCACAGAAAGTCGAAGGAGCGAAAGCTCTCGGTCTCTCCAGCGTACCGGATGCGATCCTGCAGCTGAAGAATGAAAAGCTCGATGGGATCGTTCTCGAAGGCGTCGTAGCTAAACAGTACCTGATTTTCAATGATGACCTCGCTCTTGCAGATGTACAGTTCGAAGGGGCAAAGAAAGTCTCTGCTGTAGCGATGAAGAAGGGCAATGACGATCTCATGAAGATCATCAATGAGATCATCAAGAAGGATACCGAATCCGGCCAGTTCGAGAAATGGGTCGATCAGTACAGCAAGATCGCAGTAGAAAAAGCGAAGTAAGGCTATCGGACTTTGCTCGTGCATATTTTGCATAAAAGGCGCAGTCTCCATGGAGGAGGCTGCGCCTTTTTATTAGCAGGAAGGAGTAAGGCTGAAAAGTACGCGATATCGCATAGCCTATCTTCTGCACGCATGTGGAGCTTTTCGTAAAAGGAAGCATAAAAGAAATCTGATCTCGAAAATTGCGAAATTGAATGAATAATTATTGACATATATGTATAATCATGCTATTATCTATGCATACAAAAACGTAAGGAAATACTGACTCTGCGATTGAATCAGCGTTTCCGTAAGTCCGATGGGGACGATTTCACTAGAGAGGTGCGTATCATGATGATGAAACATAGCAAAGCATGGAAAGCAGCTGCCCTTGGTCTGGCAGCTATGGCAGCATTCACCTTGGCAGGCTGCGGCGGCAGCGCTGACAAAGCGGCATCGAGCAAGCCACAGACGCAGAAAGAAAGCCCGCTGATGCAGAAGATCAAGAAAGAAGGCAAGCTCGTCGTAGGCACTGCGTCCGGCTACCCGCCATATGAATTCGTCGATACATCCGTCGGCGAAAAGAAAGTCATCGGCATTGATATGGAGCTTGCACAGAAAGTCGCTGACAAGCTCGGCGTCAAGCTCGAAGTGCAGGATATGAATTTCCAGGCGCTTCTGACCTCACTGACCAGCGGTAAGGTCGATATCGCCATCGCCGGTATCAACCCAACAGATGAACGTAAGAAATCTATGGATTTCTCGAACAACTACCTGCCGACAGAACAGCTTGTCATCATCAAGAAGGCAGATGCAGACAAATATAAGAAAGTAGAAGATCTCTACGGCAAGACCATCGGCGTCCAGAAGTCCACCACACAGGAAGCTTTGGCAAAGGAAAAGATCAAGGATGCCAAGATCGTCGGTCTTGCGCATGTCCCGGAAGTTGTGCTCGAGCTCAAGCATGGTAAGGTAGATGGTCTCGTTGTCGAAGGCATCGTCGGTCAGCAGTATCTTATCTTCAATGATGACCTGATGTTCTCGGATATCAAATTCCCGAATGCTGTCAAGAACTCTGCGGCTGCCATCCAGAAGGGCAACGAAGATGTCCTTGCTGTCGTGAACGAAGTCATCAAAGAAAATACGGACAACGGCAACTTCAAGAAATGGACAGAAGAATACAGCAAGAAAGCTGTAGCGAATGCGGATAATAAGTAAGTAGAACCGTTCAGCGGTAGTGTCACTTGGTAAGATGATTTTCTCTAGGGAATCGGCGTTTCCCTCGGGTTCAGGGTGAGTCTCTGGGGCTTGACGCTCCATGGACTCACCCTGAACCCCTTCTTATTTTTCTATAGTCAATCCCATGATCGTATGTTATAATAAAACATCGATTTTTCCGATAAAACTAAAAGACTAGGAAAGAAGGATATGTAATGACTGATAAAAAGATCCCATTCAGCGATGAGCTGATCCGACAGGTAGCACAGCAGTATGGTACACCATTTCACATCTATGATGAAAAAGGCATTCATGACAATATGAAGCGTCTGCAGAAGGCCTTTTCCTGGAATCCGAATTTTCATGAATACTTTGCGGTGAAAGCGACGCCAAACCCTTGGATCATGAAGAGCCTCAAGGAACTCGGCATCGGTGCAGACTGCAGCTCCATGGCAGAGCTGGTGCTTGCTGAGAGTGTCGGTATCACCGGTGATCAGATTGTATTCTCTTCGAATGATACCCCGGACGAAGAATTTTTGAAAGCGAATGACCTTGGTGCCATCATCAATCTGGATGATGTATCGAATTTAGGCGACATGGAACGTCTTCACATCGTCCCGGAAAAGATCTGCTTCCGCTATAATCCAGGGCCGGAGCTTGCACGCGGCAATGCGATCATCGGTACTCCGGAAGAAGCTAAGTATGGCATGACCAAGGACCAGCTCATGACCTGTGTCGACTGGGCGAAGGACCATGGGATCTCCTACATTGGTATCCATACTATGGTCATCTCCGCGGAGCTTCAGCTCCCGGGGCTTCTCGGCACCATCAGCATGATGTTTGATCTTGCGAATGAGATCAAGAGAGAAAAAGGCATCACCGTCTCCTTCATCGACTTTGGCGGCGGCATCGGCATCCCCTATCGTCCGGAACAGGATCCGGTCGACCTCGAAGGCCTCGGCGAAGGTGCGAAGAAGCTCTTCGAAGAAAAAATGGCAGGCTTTGAAGATACCCGCATCTCCTTTGAATGCGGCCGCATGGTGACCGGCCCGTATGGCTTCCTCGTCACGAAAGCCATCCATTACAAGCATATCTACAGAGACTACATCGGTACCGATGCCTGCATGGCTGACCTCATGCGTCCGGGGATGTACGGCGCTTACCACCACATTACTGTCCTCGGCAAAACAGATGCACCGAAGGACCATGTCTATGACGTGACCGGCTCCCTTTGTGAGAACTGCGATAAATTCGCGATCCAGAGAGAGCTTCCGGAAATCGAAATGGGCGACCTCATCGTTATCCACGATACCGGCGCTCATGGTCACAGCATGGGCTATAACTATAATGGACGCCTCCGTCATCAGGAGATCTTCGTCCATGAAGATGGCAGCATCCAGCAGATCCGCAGAAATGAAACCCTTTGCGACCTCTTCGCGACATTGGATTTCCCGGGACTTGCAGAAAATACGGAGAAGGTAGTGAAATAATAAAAAACATAGATTAGATCACAACGTCAAATCAGACAGTGTTTTAATTACTGCTTTTTTAAGGTGTTGCGGCATATGCTGCAGCACCTTTTTTTATTGATTAAGGGATAAAACTGATATCTGTCTGCACACATTCCATAGGCATCCGTGAGAACTCATCAATGGCGGTATATGGATAGGAAGCGTTTTCCTTTGGTTTCACCAGTCAGACATGCGGACGGCGCAAATTCTGGGAAAGAGAACCAGTGTCGAAAAAGCCGTGGGCGGAGGGGGCGTGGTGCAAGCGGGTACTCAATAATAAGTCATTTGGGCAGCCTGCAATACGCTAAAACGCGTCCGATGTTTCGCAACATGCGAAACATCGGACGCGTTTTCTGAAGTCTGAAGTCTTCAAGTCTCTGAGTTTATCACTTCTTCCGCTTCTCCCGTTCCTGCACTTCCCGTACGACTTCTTCAATGGTCGTCCCCTTGATCGGTTCTTCCCCATTTTCTGCCCATGGGAAATGCATATGGGGGGCGACGCGCTCGAAGAAGTGCGGGAGATGCGTCGCATTGTCGTCCACGTGCTCAGGAACGAAGACGGGGAGACGAGAGGGGAGGATCTCAAGGTCGATCGGGAAATTCGGTCCCTTATCGCCGTCTACATTGGTCGAGAGGGTATCGCCTTCCGTGATGGAGATGTGCGCTTTTTTGATACCGACGACAGTGACAAAGTCGGGACCCATCTGGAAACCGGCAAGGAGCTTCGGCGCCTGCCTGATGGCATTCAGCCAGGCGAAGTCGTGGAAGAGGCAGAGCTTGATGATGCCTTTATTGCGATCCTCCGGCGGGATGAGGTTGCGGAAGCTGCCGGCAGAGTCTGTCAGCATGGCAGCGATCAAAGGGGAGGAGACTTGAATAACAGTGCCATTTTCCTCTTCGATCTTGAAGTGGTAGGATCTCTGCTTGTTCAAGACCTGCATGCCTTTCATGAAGTAGGCGAGCGATCCGAAGAGGGTCTTCTCTTTGATGGAGACTTCGCTGACTGCTTCAGAAATGAGACCGGCGGCGACAACGTTGATGAAGTAGCGGTCATTGATCTTGCCGACATCGATCTTCGTCTTGACGGCATGCTCGAGCATACGGATGGCTCCCTGCGGGGAGCGTGGGATGTGGAGAGCGCGGGCGAGGTCATTGACTGTACCGAATGGGATAAAACCGAAGGCGGAGTGACTTCCTACGGGTACCATGCCATTGATGACTTCATTGATCGTGCCATCACCGCCCATACAGATGACGTCACGTCCTTTTTCTGCGGCGATGCGTGCAAATTCCGTGGCATCTCCGGCTTTTTCAGTCAGCTTGATCGTGATATTGTCATAGCGCTTTGCCAGTGTCGTATGGAGGAGCGGGATATAGCGCGGGGCTCGTTCGCGTCCGGAGGTCGGATTGACGATGATGGTGCATCGTGTGGATTCTGTCATGGGTATCTCCTGAAAAAGTGTGGGGGGATCCGGAGATGTCATGAGTAAGGAAATGGCAGTTCCGTTTTCCCATTGGCGGGAAGATCCTTGTTGAGGAAAGTGCCCTACATGGTCTACTCTGATCTCCGGTCACACCGCTTTACGTTACAATTGATATCCTATATTATAGCGCAGATCGGCACACGAAAAAAGGCTCTCCCGCGCAATGCTCGGATATAGAGCCTTTTATGCTACCGGTCCTATCACCAGTCACCGATTACAGGTCACCAGTCTTTCTTGATCTCGTTATACAGCTTGACAAGACCCTTTTCCATGGCGAGGTTATTCGGGATGGCGGGCTTGACAGTGTGAAGGAAGATACGGCAGTTGGTATCGGGGATGGCGATGAAGACATGCTGACACCAGACGAAGCCGTTCGGCGTCAGGGTGCGGAAATATTCAGAGAGCGTGCCGCCATGTGCAGAAAGGCGATCGGAGATGGTGTCCGCATCCATGAAGCGCTCATAGCGAGGGCGGTCTTCTTTCTGAATGGAGAGATATCCGAAAGCACGCATTGTTGTTTGGTAACAGTAGGTGTGACCGGGATGAAACTTGTGGTAGTCCCGGCAGAAGACGACAGGCTGGCAGGTGCCGCGGTCAAGATCATTGATAACGATGGCATGGTAGAGGTCGTAGAGATCCTTTTCAAGACCGTTCACTTTCATCTGTTCGATCTGGATGGCATTGCGTGTGATATTGAGAAGCTTGCAGCGCAAGAGGAAGCGCTTCCCGAGCTGGGCGATCTTCTGCACCTTCAGCCAGAGATACTGATCATCGATGGTATAGGTGATGGCGTAGGGCTGGTCGGAATCGTAGACATGGGAGAGCAGACGCGCGATTTTTTTACGGATCGGGCTCTCCGGCATATTGAGGCGGGCTTCACTGTCACGTGGGGGGGGCGCACCGACGGAAGCAAGTACGTCCTGATAGGCTGGGGAGGCGAAGCGGAAATAGAGCTTGCCATCCTCCATGGTCTCTACGATCGCAAGTGACTCATCCGTCGTGAAGTCCATATCGCCTGCTTTTTCATAGTATGCTGTGAGCTCTTCTGTCTCAACGTCAATATGCTGCAGAAGGATATGGGCTTTCATCTCATCGAAGGGGAGCGGCTTGCCGAAGAAGTAGCCCTGGATCTTTTCGCAGCCGATATCTCGGAGGAAGCGGAATTGTTCTTCCGTTTCCACGCCCTCTGCCAGCGTACGAATGCCGATCTTTTTTGACATATGAATGGTGGACTGGATGATATCCTTTGAGCGCTGCGTGAAATTCGACAGGAAGTCCATGTCGATCTTGAGCTCATCGAAGTGATAGTCCTTGAGTGCATTCAGTGAGGAGTAGCCGCTTCCGAAGTCATCCATCCAGACCTGATAGCCCACCTCGCGGAAGTGATCTAGAATGATGCGGATCTCTCGTGCGTTTTGTACGAACATGCTCTCCGTGATTTCTATGCAGAGGAGGTGGTGGGGGATCCGGTATTTTTGGGTTCGTCTTTCCACCTCGGTGAAGATGTCACAGGTGAGGAAGTCCATGCGGGAGAGGTTGATGGAAATCGGGACGACCGGTATGCCATCATCCAGGCAGGCGCGGAGGCGCTTGCAGACCTCTTCTAAGATGTACAGGTCGAGCTGGTAGAGCTGGCGTGTATTTTCAAGAGCCGGGATGAATTCATTCGGCTTCAGGAATCCGTACACGGGATCGATCCAGCGAGCCAGTGCTTCGAGGCCGCACAGCGTCTTCGAGATGGAGCGGATGACAGGCTGGTAGTAGACCTGAATATAGCCTTTGGAAAAGGCCTCATCCAGATGATCGATGACATAGTCTCGGATGAGGACGGCGCGCTGCACCTTGGCGGTGTACTCACAGAGGAAGACGTCAAGGCGGTCTTTGATGCTGTCACAGGCGAGCTTCGCAAGATCGCAGGCCTTGCTCGGCGTGATCGAGAGATCCTCTACCCGATAGATCCCGATTTTCACTTCGAGCGGGGAACGCATGTACATGGAAAGCAGCTTCTTGTGGGCATCGATGACACGGTTTTGAAGATCTATGTCATAGGTGAGGACGACGAAATGATCATCAGAGAAGCGCGCAATGAAATCATTCGGGAAGCATTCCCTGAGCGTCTCCGCCATATGGAGCAGGAGGGCATCACCTGCATCAAGGCCGAAGTGGATATTGTACGACTTGAAGTGGCAGAGATTGAAATAAAGGATCACAATCGGCGGTGATGCCGGATTCATGCTGGCAAGCTTGAACCATTTGGCTGCATATTCAAGGAAACGACGCTGCCCCGGGAGCGCTGTCAGCCGGTCGATAGAGTAGGTCAGGTACTTTGCTCCTGCATCGACGGCGAAGGCCACAATCACATGTCCATAGTCCGGAAGTGTGGTGGTACGGCAAAAAATCTCCATGTATCGGAGAGAACTGTTTTTTGTGATGGCTTTGAGATCAACGAATCCGATCAAGCTCTGCCGCAGCTGATGTTCGATCTCTCGGAAAACACGCTCTTTGTCGGAGGCAGAGAGGATGTCATCGAAGGTATGGCCGCGCGATTGAGTCAGCGCTTCCAGGCTGTCATAGCCAAGCATGGCAAGGAAACGATCATTGGCATACAGGATGTCATGGGTATCCGCCCGATAAATAAAAATGCCTCCGGGCATAGCGTGCAGTATGCTGTTTTGTATAGAATGATTGATTACGTCAAGTGAAACATCTTTATTCATTGTTCGTCACCGCCTTTGTCGTAGTAATAGTCATGGTGTTCAGGGTTAGCCCCTGGGGCGTGCTGCCCCTTGATTCCTTGATTGCGGGTGAAAGTTCTACTCTCTAGTTAGGAGTGAGGAAGGGGGAGTGGTGGTGCGGCGCAAAAAATTATGAAGCGCCGCGAAGTATAAAAAGTGCGATGCCCGCAGATGGCATGTAGTGACTAGGCACTTGAGACTCCTAATCCCTAGCTACTAGTCCCTAGCCACCAGTCACTCTATTTATATCTTATAAAAGTACTCGATAGCGCCCAGCGTCTTTCCGTCTTGAAAGAGGGGCTCGGTCGCCCTCTTTGCTCCGCAGCCAGACGGCTTTTTCACGGGATAGTCCGTCGAAAATGGTCGCGACGAGCGGGCACATGGCATGGCACAGGTGGGTGCCGGTCTCATCGATATGATCCAGGTGGCTCTCGAAGCAGTGCTTGCCGAGCATGTCTTCCGCTTTGTAGCCGCTGATGCGTTCTGCGCCTTTGTTCCAGTAGAAGATCTTGCGATCCGTATCGACGCAGTAAACGCCGAAGGGCATCTGGTCAAGGATTTTTACGAAGAGTTCTTCGTTTGTCATATTCATGGGTTGAACCTCGTTTCATGAAGAGGAAGTGTGAACCTCAGCGTGGCAGTGCATAATCATGCCTTTTATAGTATATAAGGAAAGAAGGAAAAAGGCAAAGAAAATATGATGAGAATAGATGAATCTATCATTTTTTTGAAACAGAGAGACGATCTATTGTCAACTTTACAAGGGGGGGTACATCGTTGTGACATTATATATATGTATACGTAACGTGAATGAGTATTTTCTTCAGGGGAAACGGCAGAAGGTATCGCTACCATGATGCTTGAGGTGTCGATATGTCTTTCTATCATGAATCACAGGAGAACCATATGAATAAAATGGGCATGACACTTTGCCTGTCTCTGGCGGCTTTTCTGCCTTGCGGGGTGATGCAGGCGGCAGACATTGACCCGATCGCGCAGCATCAGGCGAAGGAAAGGGCGCAGATCAGAGAGACGATGGACCGCTATACGGCAGAGGAAAAGGCTCATCGCCGTGAGGATGCACGGGCGCTAGGTCGGGAGTTGCTGCTCGCAGGCGAAGGCCTTGGCGAAACAGTGAAGCGGGAGATCGGAGAGCTTGCGGTCGAGGATGCACAGGCACGTGTCATCGCGAATATCCCGATCAATAAAGCAAGGACGGCGCTTTCCACATCCGCGGGGGACTATGAGGCGATGAAGGCACATTACCTTATCCGTCAGCGGATGCTTCCTGCGTGGGATGAGGAAAAGGATCGTCTGATCATTTCTCTTTCGCAGCTTGGAGGGATGCCTGTCCCCAGAGATCCGGAGGCGGCCTTTGCCAAAACGTATGAGAAGGCGTCAATGGCGCGAAGGAATGTCCTCCTGTACTATCAGGGAGAGCATGATCCGGACCAGCTTGCACCTTACCAAAAGGAGGCAGACAAATGGCTTGGCATGCTCACCGCTGAGGTGAAAGCGTATGCACTCTCGCTGGCAAGCAGCAGCGATCCGTCGCATCCGACGCCGGAGGCAGAAGCCCTCGCCGTGCAGTATACGAAGACGGTCCTCATGGCACTTGATGATGAGCTGCAGGTGGAAATCCTCGGGGAGCGTTTCGAAAATGCGCGGAAATCTTATGAGTCGGCGACGAAGAATTACGAGAAGCTGTATGCGAAAGAGATCAGCCGCTGCATGAACAGCGGCAATGGATTCCTTCTCACGAATCAAAGAGCAGGGGATACCGGCAGCAGGGGGGCGATTCCTTCGGCAGCATCGGGCAGTTCTTCTTCCGCCAAGGCGGCAGGGAGTGGCATGCCCGCTGACGGCACCGTGGTACCGAGCACGCCCTTTCTTGTGCCGCGGAGCAACGAGGAAAGAGAAGCTCTCCGCAGGAAGCTCATGCACGAGATGGATCAGATCACTTCAGATGACTGGGAGCGTCTCGCACGCCGCCGCGTA
>ERZ779681.851-NODE-851-length-9841-cov-2.00133_pt1 | contig 9841 bp, 9 predicted proteins | sample MGYA00511905_ERZ779681 | MGnify/ENA primary metagenome ERZ779681 (study PRJEB29588, sample SAMEA2144578) | human gut metagenome | biome: human gut; feature: human-associated habitat; material: faeces | place: Denmark | collected 2008/2010 ... | reverse complement strand
ATGGCAAAATCACGGTCGTTTTGTCTGTTGATATGCTCGCGAATACGAAAGCCGATTTTATTAAATAATTCATAAGAATTTCGGCGATAATTTAATAAAGCGCCGTTTTTACCGAATGTACTACGGCAAATTACCGGATTTCGGAACGTGATAAACGCTTCGATTATCATAAATTGCAATGATAAGGAAACGTATGAACGCCCGAAGCGGTCGGTGTAAAATAAAAACGTATAAATAAAGACGTTTATTCCGGTTTTTACTAAATAAAAAGACTTAATCGAACCTGCTCGGAACGATTAAGTCTGATCTGGAGCTGCTAACCGGACTTGAACCGGTGACCTCGTCCTTACCAAGGACGTGCTCTACCTACTGAGCCATAGCAGCATCAAAAGCGAATAATATTCTATCATATAAATTCATAAAAGACAAGTTTTTTAAGGTCGTTTTTCAAAAAAAAACTATAAAATATTTTTAATTATTAATTGAAATCAATTTCAGCGTATGATATACTAATATACGTAAGCAAATTCTAAACGCAAATAAGGTGGTATATTATGGAGATAAAAGATATTTTGGCGTATTGCGATCATACGTTACTTTCGCAAACGGCTACTTGGAATGATATTAAAGCGACTTTAGACGACGCCATGAAATATAAGACCGCTTCGGCTTGTATTCCGCCGTCATTCGTCGCGAAAGCGAAAGAATACGTCGGCGATAAACTCAAAATTTGTACGGTAATAGGGTTTCCGAACGGATATAATACTACGGCGGTCAAGGTGTTTGAAACCGAAGACGCGATAGAAAACGGCGCGGACGAAATCGATATGGTTATAAATATCGGCGAACTTAAAGCCCAAAACTACGATTACGTAAAAAACGAAATCGCACGTATAAAACACGCCTGCAAAGATAAAATTCTCAAAGTAATTATAGAAACCTGCCTTTTAACCGACGAAGAGAAGAAAATTTGTTGCCGTCTGGTCAGCGAAGCCAAAGCCGATTTTATAAAGACTTCAACCGGATTTTCGACTGCCGGCGCAACGCGCGAGGATATTATCCTATTCAGAAAAAACGTCGATCAAAACGTTAAAATCAAAGCCGCCGGAGGTATTAAAACTATCGGTGACGCCGAAGACTTTATAAATTTAGGCGCGTCGAGATTGGGAACTTCGAGAATAGTAAAAATAGTTAAGGAGAATGAAAATAAATGAGTAACGAACATAAAAACGTACCGACGCCGCATATATCCGCCGCTTACGGTGATTTTGCCCCGACCGTTCTTATGCCGGGAGATCCGCTTCGCGCTAAGTTTATTGCCGAAAATTATCTTACGGACGCTAAACTCGTAAATAACGTAAGAGGGGTAAACGGATATACGGGATATTATAAAGGTAAAAGAGTTTCAGTTATGGCTTCCGGCATGGGGCAACCTTCAATCGGTATTTATTCATACGAACTCTTTAATTTTTACGGCGTAGAAAACATTATAAGGGTAGGGTCATGCGGCAGTTTCGACAAAGACCTTCACGCGCGTGATATTATTATCGCGATGGGTGCGTGTACCAACGGTAATTACGCGTCGCAATATAACCTTCCCGGAACGTTTTGTCCGATAGCGTCTTATAACCTGGTCGAAAAAGCGGTTGCGGAATGTAAAAAATCGGGGGTTAATTTCAAGGTTGGCAATATACTTTCTTCCGATACGTTCTATGACGATGCAAATTCGGGAATGACCTGGAGTAAGATGGGCGTATTGGGCGTAGAGATGGAGTCTGCCGCTCTTTATTGCAACGCCGCAAGGGCGGGTAAAAACGCGCTTTGTATATGTACGGTTTCCGATTCGTTTATTTATCCCGAAGAGAATACGACTGCCGAAGAAAGGCAGAATTCTTTTACTAAAATGATGGAAATCGCTTTGGCGATCGCATGATAATTTATGACCGATAAAGAATTGATGATTGCCGCAAACGAAGCGAGAAAATTCGCGTATACTCCTTATTCGCATTTTAAGGTCGGAGCGGCGTTGCTTACGAAAAGCGGAAAACTTTATACGGGCTGCAATATTGAAAACTCGTCGTATACGCCGACCGTTTGCGCCGAGCGTACGGCTGTATTCAAGGCCGTTTCGGAAGGCGAAAGTGATTTTGCCGTTATTGCGGTCGTAGGGGGTAAAGATGAAAATCCGCTTGAATTTTGTTCGCCCTGCGGAGTGTGCAGGCAGGTTTTGGCGGAATTTTGCGGCGCAGATTTCAGAATTTTGCTCGGGAATCCCGAAAAATTTCAGTCGTATACCGTCGATGAAATTTTGCCGTTTTCGTTCACTAAAAAAGATTTGAATAAATTTTGACAAACGATTGACAAACGAGTGAATGCGGTATATAATTAAATTATAACTAAAACGAATAGTAAGTATTAAAAAAACTTAAAAGATTTTACGGGCGCGCCCGTTTCGTTTTGCTTTGCAAAACGAAATCACCTTAAACGGTAAATTGCGAACGAAGTTCGCCGTATGATAGGAAAATACGCTTAATAACGGCGTGTTTTATAAAAAAAATTGGGGAAACCCAAAGGAGAATGTTATGAAGAAACTTTTAAGCATGGTCTTGTGTTTCGCAGTCGCGCTCAGTTGCGCAGCCGTTTTCACCGGTTGTAAAAAAGAAGCGAAAACTTACGAGATCGCAGTCGTAACCGACGTCGGGCAGTTGAAAGACGGCGGATTCAACCAGGGTACTTATGAAGGCGCCGAAGCGTACGCAAAAGCGCACAACAAGACTTATAAGTATTATCAACCCGCTAACGGTTCCGACGCAACGGATAACGATCGTATAGCGGCTATGCGTCAGGCGGTAAAGAACGGAGCGAAAATTATAGTTGCCCCCGGTTACTTACAGGCTACGGCTATGACTACCGTTGCGCTTGAAAGCCCCAACGTTAAATTCGTATTTATCGACGGTTGGACGCTTACCGATAAAAAGGGCGAAGCCATCCCCAACGTAACCGCTGTCGTTTATAAAGAACAAGAATCCGGTTATCTCGCAGGTTACGCTGTGGTTAAAGAAGGGTATACAAAACTCGGCGCGACTCTCGGCGGTGGCGGAAGCAACCCCGCATGTAACCGTTTTGGTTATGGTTTTGTTCAAGGTGCTGAAGCCGCTGCGGTTGAAATGAACAAGAGCGTTGAAATCAAGTATAGTTACAAATATGGTGAAGGATTCTCGGCATCGTCTGCTCTTCAAACCCAAATAAGCGGTTGGTATAATGACGGTACACAAGTCGTATTTGCGTGTGGTGGTTCTATGTTCCAATCTGTTAAATCCGCCGCCGAAGAAAATTCAACTAAAGAACCTAAGATCGTAGGAGTTGACGTAGATCAGTCTTCTCTTTCTGAATACGTAATCACCAGTGCGGTTAAGGGGCTTAAGGAATCCGTTCAGATAATTCTCGGTGAATATTATGACGGTCAATGGGATAGTAAACTCGGTGGTAAAACTTCCAACCTCGGAGCAAGTGATAATGCAACCGGTTTACCTGAAACCACATGGAAAATGCAGAACTTTACATTAGAGCAATATAAAGCGTTGTTTGCGAAAGTCGCCGGTGGTCAAGTAACGATTGATTCGAACGTTGATGGGATTAATGAGACGCAGAAATGGTTTAATGCTAAGTCCTTTACAAAAGTAAATGTCGTTGTTGAAGCATAACTAATTAACTAAAAGAAAGGGCACATATGCGCCCTTTCTTCATATAGGGGCAAAATTTAATAATTCTGCCCCTATATGAAGAAAGGTAATGCGGAGGAAGCATGAACGAAGATAATCATAATGTGGTAACGGATACGCCTTATGAAATCGAAATGCTCAATATAACGAAAGAGTTTAACGGTTTTAAGGCTAACGACGATATTACTTTACAACTTAAAAAAGGTGAAATCCACGCGCTTTTAGGCGAAAACGGAGCGGGGAAGTCCACTCTCATGAGCGTACTTTTCGGCTTATATCAACCCGAAAAAGGTATTATAAAGAAATGCGGACAAGAGATTAAAATAAATGGTCCAAACGACGCTACCGCTTTCGGGATAGGTATGGTACACCAACATTTTAAGTTGGTAGAGTGTTATACCGTTCTCGAAAATATTATATTGGGCGCCGAAACGACTAAATTCGGTATTTTGCTAAAAAAGAAAGCAAAAGAAAAAGTAGTGGCTTTATCCGAAGCGTACGGGCTTAAAGTTGACCCCGACGCAAAGATTGAAGATATTACCGTCGGAATGCAGCAACGCGTAGAAATATTGAAAATGCTCTATCGCGATAACGAAATACTCATTTTCGATGAGCCTACCGCCGTTTTAACTCCGCAAGAAATCGACGAACTTATGCAGATAATGCGAAACCTCAAAGCCGAGGGTAAATCTATTTTATTTATTACGCATAAGTTGAACGAAATTATGGCTGTTGCAGACAGGTGTACGGTTCTTCGTAAAGGTAAATGTATCGGTACGGTCGATATTGCAAATACCACGAAGGAAGAACTTTCCGAAATGATGGTCGGCAGAAGCGTTAAATTTGCAGTCGATAAAACCGAAGCAAAACCTGCCGGAACCGTATTGAGCGTTGAAAATCTTTGCGTAAAGAGCAAATTACATAAAAAAGACGCCGTGCATAACGTGTCTTTCAGCGTTCGCGCAGGCGAAATCGTTTGTATCGCCGGTATTGACGGAAACGGGCAAACGGAATTCGTTCACGCTTTAACGGGTTTGGATAAAACGGAAAGCGGGCGAATAATTCTTAACGACGAAGATATTACGCATAAAAGTATCAGATATCGCAATACGCACGGTATGAGTCATATTCCCGAAGACAGGCATAAACACGGGCTCGTTCTCGATTATTCGCTTGAGCAAAACATGGTGCTTCAGCGTTATTACGAACCCGAATTCAGTAAAGGCGGGTTTATCAGATTCAAGTCGGTTAAAGACTACGCCGAAAACCTTATAGATAAATTCGACGTAAGAAGCAGTAACGGGGCGAAATCGACCGCTCGCTCTATGTCGGGCGGTAATCAACAAAAAGCGATCGTTGCCCGTGAAATGGATAGAGCGCATAATTTACTCGTTGCCGTTCAGCCAACTCGCGGATTAGACGTAGGGGCGATAGAGTTCATACATCGGCAAATAGTAAAATCGAGGGACGAAGGAACGGCTGTACTTCTCGTTTCTCTCGAACTTGACGAAGTAATGAATTTATCCGACCGTATTCTCGTTATGTACGAGGGCGAAATCGTCGGAGAATTGGATCCGAAGAAAACGACGGTACAAGAACTCGGTTTGTATATGGCAGGGGCGAAAAGAGATACCGTAAAGGGGGAAGCGAATGAATAAAGTTAAAGATTTTTTCAAAAAAATCGCGTTGTTTTTCAAAAGTTTATTTGTTTCCGTGAACGGGAAAGAACCCAAATTACTTACGGCGTTGAAAAAAATCGGTAAATTTTTCAAAGGGCTTTTCGTTAAGGTAGACGATAAAAAACCCGGCTTTACGCGGTTATACGAAAAACCTGCCACAAAATCGATTCTCGCAAGTATTATTTGTATTCTGGCGGGAATTTTCGTCGGCTTTATAGTTATGATTATATTGTCGTTCGTAACTAAAGAAGATACCGACGCAATCGGCGGATTATTGACTATATTTGCCGGTCCGTTCTCAAGCGGAACTTCGGCGTATATCGCTACAAATACCGGTGATATGATATTCTATTCGGTACCGATTATATTAACCGGCCTTTCGGTTGCAATTGCGTTCAAGACGGGTTTATTCAATATAGGCGCTCCCGGTCAATACCTGATGGGTACTATGTGCTCGCTTTTAGTCGCCTTGAACGTTCACGCAACGACTAAATTCGGCATGTTCGCGGTTTGGTTGCTTGCTTTGATTGCAGGAATCTTGGCGGGCGCGTTGTGGGGCGCAATTACGGGCGCATTTAAGGCGTTGCTTAACGTAAACGAAGTTATCGTGTGTATAATGACAAACTGGATTGCCGCAAATATAGTAAGTTGGGTATTTTCATCGTGTAAATCACTGATCAATAATAACGGCGGTAAAACGGCTTACTTGGTAACGACGAAAACCACGGGGGCGTATACGCCCAAGATCGGACTGGATAAATTATTCCCGGGTTCGTATATCGATATGGGTATAATAATCGCGATAGTGTTGGCAATTATCGTGTATATAATTCTTAATAAAACCGTATTCGGTTACGAATTAAAAGCATGCGGGCATAATAAAGACGCTTCAAAGTATGCGGGAATGAATGAAAAACGAAATATCATTTTAAGCATGGCAATTGCGGGCGGACTTGCCGCGGCAGGCGGGGCGTTATATTATCTCAATCCGGGAATTGAATTCAACTACAAGTCTGCATACGTATCTTTGCCCGAACAAGGGTTTAACGGTATTCCGGTAGCGTTGTTGGCATCGAGTAATCCTATAGGCGTTATCTTTTCGGGATTGTTTATGAGATATATTTCGGTCGGCGGGGATAACCTTACGACTTATGGGTTTAACCGTTACGTTGCGAATATTATTATCGCGCTTATTATCTATTTTGCCGGATTTACAAAATTACTTATAGATTTATTAAATAAGAAAAGAAAATCTGAGAAAAAAAGTAAAAATAAATCTGACACAACGACAGTAAAAACAGCGTCGAATGAAATTGTTGCGGGGGATAAATAAATGATATTTCTTATTCAAAAAACTTTGGTTTATGCAATTCCGCTTCTGATTGTCGCTCTTGCCGGCGTTTTTGCCGAGAGAAGCGGCGTTATCAATATAGCGCTTGACGGTATGATGATTTTCGGGTCGTTCGTCGGAGCGATATTCGTTTCTGCTATGCAGAGAGCGAATTTGCTTGACGGGCATCCGCAAATAATGTATATTTTAGCGATGCTTGTTTCTGCGGCAGCGGGCGCGATTTTTTCATTGCTTTTGTCTTTTTCCGCAATTAACTTAAAAGCGGATCAGACGATAGGCGGTACGGCGCTGAATATGCTTGCGCCGGCATTATGTAACACGTTTGCGCTTGCTTTGTTTATGCAAGAAAAAATCGAAATGCCCAAATCGACCAATTACGCTTTCGTAAATAGTAATCTTAACGGATTCTTGCGTATATTCGCAGATAAAGCGTATATATCAACCTACATAGCAATCGTTATATTTATTTTACTTTCATTGTGGCTTTATAAAACTAAAACGGGTTTAAGAATGAGGGCGTGCGGCGAGCATCCTCAGGCGGCTGCCAGCGTCGGTGTCAACGTATATAAAATGAGATATCTCGGAACTACGATTTCCGGGGCTCTTGCAGGATTGGGTGGCTATATTTATATCGCAACTGTTTCTGGCGGAACTGCAGAGGCTTCTGTCGCAGGAATGGGATTTCTTGCTCTGGCAATTATGATATTCGGTAACTGGAAGCCCGGCGGTATTGCTTTCGGCTCCTTGTTATTTGGATTTTTAACTTGTTTAGGTGTTGTTTCAGATCGAATTTCTTTTATGAAAAGTTGGAATTTACCGATGTATTTCTATAACATACTTCCGTACGTTATAGTTCTCGTGGTGTTGGCGTTGACTGCCAAAAAATCGGGTTGTCCGAAAGCGGAAGGTATTCCTTACGATAAAGGAATGAGATAAAATTTCGTTAAATCGTTTTTTACGCCGCGAAAATAATTTTCGCGGCGTAAATTACCGTTGACTATTTAAAATTGATATATTAAAATATATTCGGGTAAAATTATGAGAATGTACGATATAATCAAAAAGAAACGCGACGGCGGAAAACTTTCCGAAGCCGAAATCAACTATTTCGTTAAAGGATGTACGGACGGTAGTATTCCCGATTATCAGATTTCCGCTTTATGTATGGCGATATACTTTCAAGGTATGGACCTGGAAGAAACCACCGCTTTAACCCTTGCAGTCAGAGATTCTGGCGAAAAACTCGATTTTTCAAATATAAAGGGTATAAGAGTAGATAAACATTCGACGGGCGGGGTAGGAGATAAAACGAGCCTCGTAATCGCTCCTATCGTCGCTTCGCTCGGCTTAAAAGTCGCTAAAATGAGCGGCAGGGGGTTAGGTCATACGGGCGGAACGGTAGATAAACTCGAATCGATACCTAATTTTAATACCGCTCTTTCTACCGAAGATTTTGAAAGAATCGTAAACGAAACGGGTATAGCGATAGTCGGGCAGACCGCTACGCTTGCGCCTGCCGATAAAAAATTATCCGCGATTCGCGACGTTACGGCTACCGTAGACAGTATGCCTTTGATTGCAGCGAGCATTATGGGTAAAAAACTTGCCGCCGACGACGATTGCATAGTTTTGGACGTTAAAACCGGCAGCGGTTCCTTTATGAAGACCATCGAAGACAGTAAAAAGTTAGCAGAACTGATGGTCGGGATAGGTAAAAAGGCAGGTAAAAAAGTGCTTGCGCTCATAACGGATATGGACGTACCGCTTGGCAACGCGATAGGTAATTCTCTCGAAGTAAAAGAGGCGATTGCGACGCTTCACGGAAAGGGACCGAAAGATTTTACGGAAGTTTGTCTTGCGCTTGCGTCCGATATGCTTTACTTAGCGGGGCTCGGCACCGAAAACGAATGCAGAGTCTTGGCAAATAACGCAATAAAAAGCGGTAACGCATTTAATAAGTTCAGAGAGATGGTCGTTGCGCAGGGCGGCGACGTAAGCGTTATAGACGATCCTTCAAAATTCCCCGAGGCGAAGTATAAAGAAAACGTTTACGCCGAAAAGTCGGGCTATATTAGTAAGGTTGATACCGAAGGATACGGAATCGCAAGTCTTATGCTCGGCGCGGGCAGAAACGCGGTGGGCGAAAACATCGATTATTCGGCGGGTATCGTCTTAAAAAAGAAAACGGGCGATTTCGTGCGCGTAGGCGAGGCGATTGCGACGTTATACACCGACGACGAAACTCGTATACGCGAAGTTATACGAAGGTTTAACGACGCTACTTTTATATCCGACGAGAAACCGCAAAAAAGTAATCTGATTTTGGGAAGGATAGAGTAATATGGCTAAATTATACTTCAAGTACGGCGCAATGGGTTGCTCGAAAACGGCGCAGGCGTTAATAACGAAATTTAATTACGAAGAACGCGGAATGAAGGTTTTGCTTATAAAACCTTCAATCGATACGCGCGACGGCGTTGATCTCGTAAAATCGCGAATAGGGCTTAAAGCCGAGGCGTACGCCGTAGATTCGAATGAAAATTTATACGATTTTTACACTAAAAAGCATAGTGATTGTAACGTGGTTATAGTCGATGAGTGTCAATTTTTAACTCCGGAACAGGTAGATCAACTCGGCGATATAGTTATAAAATTGTCCGTTCCCGTATTGTGTTTCGGCTTGGCGACCGATTTTACCACTCATTTATTCCCCGGTAGCAGACGATTATTCGAAATCGCCGAATCGATTTCGGAAATTAAGTCTGTTTGTAAATGCGGGGCAAAAGCGACCGTAAACGCGCGCTTCGACGATAACGGACACGTCGTGTATAAGGGCGAGCAGGTAGTTCTCGGCGGTAACGGCAGATATACGGCTATGTGCCGCAAGTGCTGGCTTAAAATCAAAGCCGAGCAGGAGAAAAACGGAATAATTTAACTATTTATTTACTAAGAAGCCCGTGGTGAACGAAAATTCGCTCTCCACGGGCTTTTTGGTCGTTTAAGTTTAATATATTCCTTCTGCAAGCATTGCGTCGGCGACTTTTTTGAAACCCGCAAGGTTTGCCCCCGCGACAAGGTCGTAACCCAAG
>ERZ779681.842-NODE-842-length-9927-cov-14.9469_pt1 | contig 9927 bp, 8 predicted proteins | sample MGYA00511905_ERZ779681 | MGnify/ENA primary metagenome ERZ779681 (study PRJEB29588, sample SAMEA2144578) | human gut metagenome | biome: human gut; feature: human-associated habitat; material: faeces | place: Denmark | collected 2008/2010 ... | reverse complement strand
CTGCCAACATCAATACTGATATTGGATAATATATCATCGGTTTATCAAAGATAGGTATCAGCTGCTTGCTGATGCCTTTGGTGATTGGATACAAGCGTGTACCGCTACCACCTGCTAATACTATTCCCTTCATAAATGTTATCTCCTCATTAACTTTGCTGCAACTTCAAAGAAATCTGCAACATTTTTAAAATCATCAAATTGTTGACAATACATACTTGCATAAGGTTCGGGAAACCTACTGCGTATATCAGCCTTTATCATACTTGCCAAAGCTTCCTTGGTATAGGCTTTCAGCAATTCGTTGTATTGTTCCTCACTCATAAATCTGATACTTAATTGACCATAGTAACTACTCTGTACCCCTATGGGCAAAGTAATCATCTTACTGTTATACAACGGCAAGAATTGCATTGAATTTCGAATTACCGTTCTTCATAGCAGTTTCTGCGATGAAGTGTAACTTGACATAATTATCAACCTTTGTTTCAAGTTCGGCGATTCTTGCATTAAAAATAACATCATTTAAACACATAAACTTTGGCATTATGAACCAACCGTTCTATATAGTCCATGGCTTCGAAAGGACTCAGTCCTTTATCGAAGACCAGCATACAGTAGATGTGACAATACTCGTTGTAGATATTGGTGGCAAAGATGCCAGCATCGTCCGTCCCTACCACAATAGCAGGAATTTTTTCACCTTCCTTGCTCCACTTATACCAATTGTAGAGATGGTAAGTGGAAAAACTATGGTGATGCCCGATGACGACATTGCTTGTAGGCAAGGTCTCTATGACGATCTGCCTGTGGTGCATTACTTTCAACAGGAGCTTCTGAAGGTAAATGAGTTCTTGCTCTCCAAATATATCATATGCATCCACCAATATGATACGTTTTCCTTTCTCACGTCCTTCCTTTGAATGGTAGAACTGCCAAATCTGTTCTACACGACTCGGCTGGTCATTGGCGAAAGATAGAGGATCTTCCTTCCTTTTCAGCCATGCTTCTATCATTTCACTGACATTGTAGGCATAAGGATATATCTGGGCGGCATATTCTTCAATGCGCAAGGCAATCTTAGGCAGAAGATGCTCAAGGCTTCGTTCCTTCTCGATGGCTATAAGATGATATGCAAATACCAAGTCATCTAAGCAATCCTCCAGCCGCATCCATATCCGCTCTCCTATATTCTCTCTCCAAGCCCTTACATCCACTCCCGTAGCTGTAGCGTGGCCTATTCTGTCTCCAGCCTGCAGACCCAGAAACTCCATAGCTTCATATATAGCTCGCAAGCCACTGAGTATATGGAAGAAATCTTCACCAGCATGAAACGTGAAATGACGCATACCATGCTCCCTCAACCTGAGGAATGAAGGTGCAAAGACCTCTGGAGGTGTATCAAATTCACTGGCAGCAGCATCAGCACCCGTCACTTTTTCGGCATACGTACCGTTTGTATTCATCAGTGCAATCAATGCATCTGTTCGCTTTACAAGTTCCTTCCGAAGCTTGGCGAATCGAACTCGTCCCCTACCATTGTCGCTCTTCTTGATGAAATGAGCTAACAATGTCATCGTTGGCAACATCAATCCGGCTTGCTCCCGGCATTGTCTCAAGCCCTCGAATCCATCCATAATCTTAGTGATGATGGCCACGTTTTCATCCAACGTGCCTTTGGGTGAAAAGCGCCCTTCGATATGCTTGACATTTTTCATGTCATTACCAGAAAGTTGCAGGAATCGCTGGCAATATGTCTTTTCGCTGAACTCACGGAAATTGTTTGACGTATATTTCTGAAACTGTTCAAAGCCAAAAGCATCCATCTGTTGCACCAGCAACTTGTTGCACAGCCCCAATATCAGCAGATAATAATGGAAAGCTCCTGCAACTGCCATATCAAGCGGATGAGCCGACATATAGTCCAAAGCCTTCATGTAGAGCAGTCCTTCAAGTATCAACGGATAGGTATCGTCCCCCATCACCTGTTTGAAGGGATGCTCTTTATAGCACTCAGACATATCGGTGAGCTTTGTCAAAAGATCCTCAAAAGAAGATGCACTGTAGATATTCGTACCATACACCACCTTGCCGAAGATCCATTCTCTCAGTCTTCCGGCAATGCAAAACAGGTGTAAAAAATCTATCGGGTCAGGAACTTCCGTCAACTGTTCTATCTGTTCCTTCACCTTGTCATTGCCATAAGCTTTTAATATCTCTTGATATACTAGCTCTGGGTATCGCAAGAAGTCATGCCACGCCAGGTCCGTTTCCACAGCACCATTCAGATGGATGTGAAGGTCATCAAAGCCATGATTTTCTTCCCTCAACATCGCCATCTCTGGAAGATAGGCAGAAGGCAATGCAGTATATCTGACAGACGGCAATAGGCTATCATGGGCAAAATCCACATACGAATCCACGATAGGACCATGTTTTTTCCATATCTTCATAGTCGTCAGAAGCAGCGGAGGAATCAGAGGCAACAACAGCTGCCAGTCATTCATCCTTTCTCCTTTGACATACACTCTTCCATCATGCATTTCCAGATACTCGTCAGCCATTCTCGGAAGACCGACAGTAAACAGTTCGCTCAGTTCGTTGACGTTCAGGAAGGATGCCTCTACACCTAATCGGTAGTAGTGGTCGGGAACGGCATACCCCAATGACCTCACCTTAACGAGTGAGGAACGGCTCACTTCCTTCAGACTTACACTTTTCCTCTCACGGAAGTATTTACGAAGAGAAACATTGTCCGACAGCAAGTATCTAAGATAAGATTCACTTCTCATGATGTATATTATTCGTTACCGTTGGCTGGATTCTCCTCATTGACCTGTGCAGCATCTACCTCTTCTGCCAGCTCCTCGTTTTGGTAATTTTCCTTGAATGCCTTGACAGAATTCTCAAATACACTTTTAAATAATCTTTTCTCTTTAATGAAATTTACGGCATTTATGATATCCGCTTCATTTATAATTTTTTCTTGAATCTCGTCATCTGTTATTCCATTGGCACGTAACACTTCAGCAGTTTTCTTCCATCCGTTAACCCTCTCTCCTGAGAATGAAGGTCTGTCTTCTGCGGCTACTCCATCCTTACTGCTCATTTTGCACAGCAAGTCATAGACTGGGAATGTATTTCTAGCTATTCTGTCGTCCTCATTCACAAATTCCTGTACCTTATTATATGTTTCTTCATCAAGGAAGCAGTACAACATAGGGCACGCCATCATCCACTTGGTGAAAGGCAGTCGGTTGACTATGTCCACCTTTCCCAAATTATCCTTGAAATATCTGTTATCCGATCTCAAGTTGCTGTTGTTGATACCGCTTTGTTCTGTTGCAGGTCTTCGTATCCTAGTTTCCTCTATCAAACAAGCATTGAAGAAGTTGGCCACCATGATATTCATCATATCACCAACCGACTTCACCGCCACATTCGATAAAGAACTGTACAGTCTTGTCATCATCCTTCCCAATGCGTAAGGAGGAAGAATGCACTCCTTGTAAGCCTCCTTCCAATGCCACATCTTGTTTGCTAAATTCTCAATGTCTTCAGATCTTGTCTCTACTCCATAATCATCTCCGTCAATGTTCACTTCTTCACCCCTAAAATCTCCATCCTGTGGCATCTGGTAACTGCGGAAGAGTTTCAAATCGTTGATTTTCCCAGTTATTTCCTCCTCGTCTGCACATTTCAAAATATCCCCGACAACAGCCAGCAGGGCTATAAACGAGTAATAACTTCTGCTCTCGTTGTTCTTGTTGCTGTTGATGCGTATGAATGGAAACATAGCCATCAAACGGCACAAATAATTTGGTTCATCCTTCAGAATCTTGTCGAGTGCATTTATCTGTATGCCTTTTCCCTTCTTCGCCTTTTCTTCCATGGCAAACAAGCGTATGTTCTCATTCATGTCACTATTCTCTTTTCCTGCCATGTATGCCATGGTCAAACCTACGTTATTCTTTAGTGACATAAATTGATACCATCCGGCATATTTGCAAAGAGCAGTTATTTTATCGGCATGTCCCAACGGCAGTACTACATTTCTAACATATCCAATTCTCAGCATATAGTCGAAAACCAGAAATGGATTGTTTTTCAGATGCCAGCACTCTACTAATGTAAGAGCGGTAAAGTTACTGTTCACGTCCTTATCTTGCAGCGTAGGCATCAACAAGTAACAATCCGGCAGATTCTTTTTGGCATTCAAATAACCCAGCAAAACAATATTGAGTAATTGTGCATTTGTCACCAAAACCTCCACGTCTATTCCCGAAGCATACAACCTAGATGAAAACACATCCATAGGCAGAGTGGAATTCTCTTCACATGCATCCTTCATGAAATTAATCTGTGAACGCAAGGACATCGACAACAGAAAACCGACGAAGGTATTCAACGACGGCTTATCCTGTATTCCAAAACTATTCAATATTTTATAGTAGAATTCCACTAATACCGTCTCTCCATCACTGTTCTTCACCTTCACGCAGTCCTTGTCCTTCTGTAACAGATGTCCCAGCGACAGCAAGTTGATTCGGTTAGAAGGATTAAGCAGTTTAAGCATATATTGGCTTTCCAACTCATTGGCCATCATCTCTCGGGCATTTTCCTCAGCCATATTCAGGTTACGAACCAAATGGTTTCGTACCAAAGTACCATACAACTTAATGTTGCCACTGACAATGGATATCACTTGCACATCAGACAGATACCTACGCAGAGATTCCAATACATGCCATCCCTGTTCCACATCCACATCAATGTCATCAAACGCCAAGATAAAAGCATCCTTGTCCAATATTCTCAATGCCTCGCTGATCATCTTTCTCAGATTCTCCTCAAAATTGTTGGAGTCCATCACCTTTGCCAATCCTGTGTGCATCACGTACGCCTCGTCCTGCCACATCGCATTGTCAAAGTCTTTACCAACATTATCAATGGCAACAAGACTTCTGGATATTTTCTCCATCAGTTTGTCCCATGTTCTTTTCTGTGCATAGGATTCCCCTAAGTTCTGACATTCACGCTTTTTCAACACCGACTCAACATTCTGCTGAATCATCGAAATCACACTGAGTATGATGGGTTTCTTATGTTCCACCAACGTTGGATCAATCATCCTCAGCACTTCTGCGTTTTTCAGTTCTTTCTGGCATTTAGTCAACAGACTTACCATAAACGAAGTCTTACCAGAACCTCTGTCACCAAAAACGCCGATAGTACGGTAGAGATGGCTCAAGAACACACCAGAGTTCTCCTTCACGCCAGTATTCTGCAACTGACGACGAATAATGTCCATAGCCTTAACCAAATCTTCCTGATGTATCTGCTGGTCATCTGTAAAAGCATGAGCATACAGGCTATTGTCTAAGTCTATGATAATTGTCTTGTTATCTGCCATAATATTGATAATAGAAATATGAATGTTAAGAATTATACATCACTTATATAAGAAAGGCTACTCAGCGTAAGCGGTCACTTTAGGTACGTTAAGCCTAAAAAGAATGCTTTTTTATCTTACGATAAGAATCGTTAGCTAACAATGAAGTATCTTGTTATAGCTTACATTTTGTTCTTAACAGAATCCATGTCTTGTACTCGGTTCGAAACTTACGAACCATTGAGGCATAGTACTTGCCTTTTTCGTTTATATTCATTTTGTCCCAAATTTAAAGTTTGTAATTTTATTAACGTACGCAAGACGGCCCTAAGTGACTGCTTACAAATATTCTTTGCTTTCCATTTTATGTGAATTTTAAAACGGTTGCAAAGATAATATTTTTCATTTACCCCACCTTACGCTGTATTGGTGGTTTACGGCTTGATGCTGGAAAAATCATGTCCATCATACATCTTGAAACAAATGGATTTTCTGCCAATTATAGCCATCAGTATAAAATGGGGGATAGCCAATTGATTCTTATTGTATGATTCTTTAAGAGATTTTAAATCCTGTATTGATGGAGAAGGATAATCTTCTGGATGCGTATGCCATTCTCCTATATATACTCTCGTTTGGTTGGATTTATTAAACTCTTCCGCTATGAGTTTGTTGGCTTTTTCTGCATCAAGGTGACATGAGCATTTGAGAGCGGATGTTTTGTCACAACATGAATCAGATATAGAATTGATTCGTATCCTTTCATCTGAGATTTGAGAGCCGAATAGTATACCACAGTCTTCATTCTTATCGAACTGTCTTTTGGCATTCAGCATTTCCAAACACTCATCTGTAATTTCTATATCAAATCGTTTTATAAAGGGAACTCCTGTATTGTCCCCTGCGAAATCTCTACAGGAGCGATGTTGACACTTATTCCCTTTTGAACTATTCTTTTTATGTTTCCTACCCATCTGTAACATATTGACTCTTCTGGCTCCGTCAAGAGTCGATTTATAATCGGATAAAATGCTGATAGCATCAAGAGAACGTCATTGTCTGAATATAAAGCATATAAGCCATTACACCCGGCATCTCTTTTTGTGAAATTATTTTCTTGACTCTTGTATTCAGCATCACTAATCACATTGTGAATATAAAGTTTAGTTAAGGCATCATTAATGGATAATGGCTTATGAAAGCTATTTGGATTTATATATATCATATGTCCTGCTGCACCGAATGGCTCTAACCACAGGATGAAAACAGGAATAGTTAGTTCACCTTTATTAATTGCATCAATTATATATTCCTCTGTCATGGTATCGCCAGTACAAAGAAACAAAGCAGTGTATTCAGATAACTTTTGAAAGTTTCCTCCAATATATTTCTGAATGGATGTAATGCCAAAATAATTCTTTTGCTCAGGGCGTATTGATCGCAGGTAATCAATGAGGGCACACACCTTAAACTGGTTTATATATCTATACCCCAATAAATGTCTTCCAACATTATCCACAGTCAACACTTCTTTATCAACAAGCGTGAACGAAACGTTATTGCTGCCATTAAGGAAATGTACCAGATTAGAACCGATGCTTCCTAAACCTGCAACAAGAAAATTCTGTTTTTGCATAAGTTCGCCAAAAGTCCGTTCTGCTATCCTATCTTTTGAATACAAACAACCAAAAAGTCTTGTGAGGTTGGTCGTTTTCTTTTCAAAGTTCAGATATACATCACAGGTTGTCAAACTTCCATTCCTAAATCCATTTCTTTGTAGTCTAACAGGTTTAACTTCAATGCCGCCAATTCTATTTTCCGTCAGTTTAAAAAATATTTGTCCTCCTTGATGAGCATTGATAAAACTCTTGACTTTCTTTTGCTCTTCTCTATCTGACAAATGATTCAGAAAAGCAGCAAAGTTCAGATTGTATGGTGCAATGTGATTCGCGTTGAAACCACATACAAACAGGACCTTTCCATTCTTTGTGTCGAAGTTCCTCGACAAATAAGAGTCAAAAGGCTCTTCATCGGAACAATAGAGTAAAGTGTTGACAATCGTGTTTTTCCTTTTGAGTCCTGAAACTGGCACAGCATAACTGATGGCATTCAAGATGGATGTCGTAGTCGGAATGCTATTGTTTATAAAGAAAGTTTCTTTTACTTCAGGCTCGTTATTGTATCGTCTTGTCCAATAGCTTGTAATTTCAGAAAGAAAATCGCCTGTGTTTTGTTTTTCTGCTCCATCTTTTATCAGCCTTTTGGCTTTCTTTATGCAGAAAAGTATCATTTCGCTTGCATTCTTGGTGTCGAAACTTGTTCCATCTTCAAACAGGCAAAGTTTTCCTCCGACACTTTCCACATGAGGAAGATAACCAAATTGGAGAGATGGAAAATAGAATGAAGGCATGGAATAAGGGAAATCTATATCAAAACCGATGTAGAAAACTATTGGCGTGAGAACGTCAGATACAAATATCTCCGTTGACAGTTTCCAACATTCTACATAGTTTCTACTGATATTTGGTATAGAATCGATTCTTTCTACCTCTTCAGTCAAATTTACGGCTCTAAAACAAGAAACAAGCGACTCTGACATGGTTATGCGTATTTACTCTCGTTATTTATTGTTCCAGCAAAAGATTTCTTTTGTGCATCTTCATCCTCATCCTTTGCCGTGCTGCAACAGAACCTATCGCCAAAATGCTTCTGCCATTTACCGCAAGCTTCTTTTGGGTTCTTGGAATTGATAGCACGTTCTGCATCTTCTTTGAAAGATTTCAATTCATTCAGAAAATCTTTTTTTCGTTTTTCGCTATATCCTTCAAACAAATCATCATATGGAGATGTTGGACGATAACAATGAAAACCATTATCAGCACTCAATGAATCATACATGTTGACAAGAATGTCTTTCATTTGTACATCTTCTCTTCCATCTGCATCAGGCTCTGCAAAATGTTCTGCTGCGAGCATGGTAAGAATACAGCCTGTTGGCATTTTCTTGTCTGTCTCACTTTTCACATAATCACACCAAGCTTTCAGATAGCGTACCATTCTTTTCAGATTGGTCTTTTTTGAACATTCATCATTAAACCAAGTTCTCAATCCTTTAGGATCAGATTCTATCCATGGAGTCTCTCGGTGTGATAGCTGAGGTGTTTCATCTTCAATCATAAAATAGACAGGTAAATCTACATGATGACCGTCTGCATACAAAACTGTGACGCAAGGGTCGTTGTCCTCTGCTCCCTTTGTAGTATGGTCTTTTACCGCCTCGTACATTTCTGAATGGTACCATTCTAAGTCTTTCTTGTCTTCTTCGTCATCGCTTATGAAATACACACCATCGTCCAAGTCATAGGCTCCCAATCCAGACTCGTCTTTTATGGGGTTGAGAATGGTGTCCATAGCAAACGAGCCTTGCCAACAAAACTTTGGCTGTATGTAATCAGAATGATTATCCTTGAAGTATTTCTTTATTCTGTCACGTAGTGCCTGACGATTTGTTCGCAAGGTTTCTTTACGTGTCTTACAAGCCTTTATTGCATCATGAAATGCTTTGAATTGTTCATTATTATTTGCCATAATCTTCTGGATTTATTGTTTTACCTGTTTTAAAGAAAGCTTTCACTTCCTTTTTCTCTTTAAAATCTACACCGGTTTTTGCTCCTATAGAAGACAAAATGTTCATAGATTGACGACTCGCATCATCCATATTTACATACTTTTCTTGCTGACTTGAAAGTGGTTTATTCGCAACTCTAACTATGTTTAAATCAAAATTCAGAGTACCACTATTTATCAATTGTCTCAAGAAGAAAGCCTCAGTCAATGATTGACCATTGGAATAGCAGTCAAAAATATTATCCTTCCATTTGTAAAATGAAAGTTTTCGTTTAGTAGGACTCCATCCTTGACTTTTCTCACAACTACTTATAGAGAGGATGTCCACACCATCAAACTCACCGGTTTTTGCCCATTTAAACAAATACTCTGTCAAGCCTACTAGAACTGGGTTGTTGGCAAAAAGACCACCATCTACATAGTCAAACTTATTGATTTCCTTTATTGGGAAATAAGTTGGTGCTGCAGAAGTAGCCAAAGCTACATCAACATAAGTTTTGTTATTATCTTGATTCAAAGACCCATAATCTCTTTTAAATATTCTTGGACTTGCATCTGTTAAATTGTATGCAGGAATACATAAAAGATTATGACTCTCAGTAATAGTTTTACTGCCGAACACTGAAGTTAAAGCTTCTCGGAGAGGTTCCTGAGAATATTTAGACTTACATATTGCTTGTTTGAAACCAAGCATCAAGTTACCAAAAGTCCCAAGTTTTTTCCAATTTGAAGCAAATATTTTAGGACCATAATTCTCATAAAACTCAACAATATTTTTCATGGGGATTTTTGCAGCAATAGTTCGTTAATAATTCAATAATGTGCTAAGCAGCTATACGCTGTAAGCACGAGAGATCTTTGAAAATCTTGCTAATTAAAGTTCGGTTCGGGGTGTACCCGCTTGCTTT
>ERZ779681.835-NODE-835-length-10005-cov-1.80563_pt1 | contig 10005 bp, 11 predicted proteins | sample MGYA00511905_ERZ779681 | MGnify/ENA primary metagenome ERZ779681 (study PRJEB29588, sample SAMEA2144578) | human gut metagenome | biome: human gut; feature: human-associated habitat; material: faeces | place: Denmark | collected 2008/2010 ... | reverse complement strand
GCTATCATAGATAGATATAACTTTTTCATATTCTTCTGACATTGCATAATATTTAGCAAGTTCATGATAATGATCCGGATTCTTTGGGTCTTTTGCCAAAGCTATAACAGTTTTTTGTATTGCTTGTTTAATTTCTTGTTCGTTCATAGTTAAATTCTACCGTATTATCCTATTTTCGTAAAGTTCTTATTATTTGTTAATATATTCTGAATATTCTTCAGATTCTTTTAGCCATTCTTCTTCTGAAACAGAGAATGCATGATTCCAAAACTTTTCTATAGCATAGTTTTCTCGTTCATCTTTTTGTAAGATATGAACAACAACTGCACCATAATCCAGAAGATTCCATCTGTTTTTTATATCTTGTTCTGCTCTATATGGTAATAATGAAAAATAGTCTTTTATTCTTAATTTTACTGCGTTTGTAAGTGCTTTAACTTGAGTTGATACATCTCCCGATACAATTACAAAATAATCTGCAAAAGAAGATACATGGCTGATATTTAGGATTGTAATATTTTTACCGAGTTTTTCATCAAGTATTCTTGCTATTACACAAGCTAGTTTTAGTGATGATACATCTTCCATTAATTTTTCTCCATATCTAATTCATTAATCATATCCACTCGTCTTTGATGACGTCCACCTTCAAAAGAAGCATTTAGCCATTCATCAACTATATCAAGGGCTAGTCCAGAACCTGTTATTCTTTCGCCTAAACACAAGATATTTGAATCGTTGTGTTGTCTGGTTAATCTTGCTGAGAAGGTATCTGTACAATGAGAGGCTCTTATACCTTTAACTTTATTTGCATAAATAGACATGCCAAGTCCGGTACCACAAACTAAAATACCAAGTGTATTTTCTGAAATAACTTTTTCGCAAACTTGTTTTGCTATGACAGGATAGTCACAAGATTCTTCAGAGAAACACCCAACATTGTCTATTTCATATCCGTTTGATTTAAGATGTTCAATAATTTTTTGTTTAAGATTGAACCCTCCGTGGTCAGAACCTATAATAATTTTTTTTTGCATAATACTGAAAATCCTTAATTATATTATACTTCAATTTCTATTGTAACAAAAATTTAACATTTTACAAGATTTATTAAAGTTTTATCGAGAATGTGCCGTAAGAAAGAATATGCGTTAGGAGTTGGTTAGAGGATTTAGATTATGGATAAGTATTTTGACATTGACGAAATGATGATTGAGTATTCAGAAATGACAGGGTTTGATTTTAACTCTGAGGCATACAAAAGCATCGAACAAAAAAATAGTGAATATGCAAAACAAGCATATACATTCAAGTATGGTCACTACGATTGCCTTGATTTAGTTGCAGGGTTAATTGAAGGAGTTTAGAAAAATGAGTAAAAAAGAGTTTTTTAACGGTTGTTTTCCTGCTGATTGGGTGGAAGTAGATACAAAGACAGAAAAAGAGGAGGTAAAACAGATTCAACAAAGAAAAGATGTAGCAACTCTGCTTGCAGAACTTGAGGAAATAAAAAATGGTTTTGAAAAACTTGAAGAAAAGAAATTAAGACTTCAAAACCTAATGAAATTCTATAGAGGAGAGTTAGCAACAAATTAGCGCCCACCTATATGGTACAGACATTCGACTATCACAAAAGGAAATCTGACTATCACGCTTTTTTACAAATTATAAGTCGCACGATTCAAATACTGAATCGTGCGTTCTCGTGCTTGTTTACAAAATAAATTTGTTAGTTTATTATAAATAAAAAGAATATCAAGGAGAGGTGTCCGAGTGGTTTAAGGTGCAAACCTGGAACGTTTGTGTGGGGGAAACTTCACCGCGGGTTCGAATCCCGCCTTCTCCGTTTTTTATTTTTTTGAAATATTAAGCCTAATATACACAAAGGACTGCACATGGAGAAGAATCAATTTTTAAAGTTAGCATTAAAAGTTTTAGAAGAAACAAAAGAACCAATGTCTGCAAATGAAATTTGGGAATACAGTCAGAAACAAGGTTATACACAAGAATTAACTTCTAGTGGTAAAACTCCAGAAGCAACTCTAGGTGCTCAGTTATATGCTAATCCAAAATCTAAATTATATTTTGAAAGAATTGGTGCTAGACCTATTCGTTTTATAAAAAAAGAATATGTTAATAATGTAAATGTACATAAAATTATAGAAATTCAATATAAGAAAGAAACAAAAGAATGTAAATTTAATTATTTAGAAAAAGATTTACATCCCATATTAGTTTATTATTTGTATAATTACTTGAACATACACGCAAAGACAATAAATCATACAAAGTCAAACAAAAAAGACTACGGAGAATGGTTACATCCAGATATTGTCGGGTGTTATTTCCCATTTGAGACTTGGAACGAGCAAGTATATAAATTAAATAAGAATTTAAGTGCTTCTCCGGTAAAACTTTATTCTTTTGAGTTAAAAAGAGAATTAAATTTCTCCAACTTAAGAGAATGTTTCTTCCAAGCTGTATCTAATTCTACTTGGGCAAATGAAGGCTATTTGGTAACATCGACAATGGACACTTCTGAAGAATTTAAATACGAACTTAAACGATTAACTAATTCTTATGGTATAGGGATTATAAAATTAGACATAAAAAATCCTAATAATACTGATATTGTATATCCTGCAAAATACAATGATGAAATTGATTGGGAAACTATAAATAAAATATCAAGCCTAAAAAATGATGACTTTAATACCTTTATTGAATGCTTAAATGATAGTATTGAAATTAGTAAGGTGCAAAAAGATTGTTTTGATGAAGTTAAAGAAGTCGAACAACTTATATTGTAAACATTATACACGAATAATCATAGGTTACAAGATTCTATTTCTAATAACATCTTCTTTCTCTCAATACCACTTGCGTAGCCTGTTATATTCCCGTTTTTACCAACTACTCTATGGCAAGGAATGATTATAGATATCGGATTATGTCCTATAGCTCCACCAATAGCCTGAGCAGACATTCTCGATAAACCTCTTTGGCTTGCGATTTCTTTTGCTATAGCTCCATAAGTCGTTGTTTCACCATAAGGTATTTTGCATAATTTCTGCCAAACTGCTTGTCGGAATTCATTTCCGATAGGTGCTAAAGGCAAATCCTTTGGTTGGACTTTAACTCCTCTAAAATAATCTTTTAACCATAGTTTTGTTTCTTTAAATATTTCTAAGCTATCATTTTGAATCGCATCTTTTAGCAAATTTGCACCGAAATATTTTTGCTTCTCAAACCATATCCCGACAAGAGCAGTTTTATTAGAACAAAGTGTAAGTTCTCCTATTGGGAAGTTTGCAATTGTAATAAAAAATTTATCCATTAAATAAATTTAAGCATAAAATTTCAAATTATTATATAATATATTTGCAACGAAATAAGGAGAAATATTTATGAAGAAAATCATAGCAGTTTTATTTGTTTTTGCAATAGGTTTATCTTTAATTCCTCTAAGGTCGTATGCTACAGATGAATCGATTGAAGTATTGCCAACAATGACTACTCAATCTGTTACAGAAAATCGTATATGGGTTGGAACTTTTCAAATTGTATGGAATGAAATCTTAGAGAATATCGTAAAAGCTCCAATCAAATTTGTAGGTTTTCATTCTAAAATGGCAACTGATTTGAACAAAAAAGAGTTTACCAAAAACAACATAGATATTTCTGCATATTATACTAAGTCTGGAATAGTATCTCCAAAATTAAAAAAAGAAATAGAAAAAGGTATAAAAAAGAAATTCCATGAAAAAAGTGACATCTTAGATATGTTCGATTTTTCATATCAACCTAATAAACTTTTTGTTTATGCAATGTTAAAAAAAGATTTTCAATTTCTAAGTGCATTTGATAAACTTCCTCAAGGTTATTTTGGTAAAAATAGAAAACCTGTTCAATATTTTGGTATAAAAGATAATAGTAATTCAAAATTATATAAAAATGTTCATGTAATGTTCTATAACAATGATAAAGATTTTGCAGTAAAACTTTATACCAAAGGTAAAGATGAAGTTCTTTTGTATAGAACAAACAATAATGAAACTTTTGCTAAATCTTTTGCTGATATTAACCAAAAAGAAAAAAATTACAAAGGTAATAAAAATTTCGTAAAAGATGACACATTAATGATTCCAAATATAAACTTGTACAAAGTTACAAATTTTGGAGAATTAGAAGGTCATAATATTGCAAATACTAATTTTAGAATAGATAAAACAATAGAAACCATAGATTTCAAAATGAATAACGAAGGTATTAAACTAAAAAGCGAGGCTGCTGCGATGGTAAGATGTACTTGTCTTGAACCAATTCGAGGTAGAAGTTTTTCTTTCAATGATAACTTTGTTATATTCTTGATTGAAAAAGGTCAAAAAGTTCCATATTTTGCAATGCGAGTTCATGATGTTGTTTCTATAAATAAAACAGGAAGAAAATAATTAATATAATATTGAATTCTTAATCCTGTCGTAGTATAAATTATTCGTAAATATAATTTAAGGGTTCAATTTATGTTAAAAGATTTATTAGATAAAAAACAATGTTTCAAGCTAGTATGTGGTGCAGGTAATGAAGATGCTATAGAAGTAGAAAGGCTTGTTACTATTTACTCAAAGGCTGGTTGTATGTTCTTTGATGTTTGTGCAAAGCCGGAAATCGTTGACGCTGCAAAACGAGGCTTAAAAAATGCAGGAATAGAAAAAGACAGATATTTATGTGTAAGTGTAGGTATAGATGGTGACCCACATATTACAAAAGCTATTATAGATTCTGAGAAATGTGTAAAATGTGGTGTTTGTAAATCTGTTTGTCCACACGATGCAATTATAGAAGGTGAAGCTTATAGCGTAAAAAAAGAAAGATGCTTAGGTTGTACACAGTGTGCGAAACAATGTCCAAATAAAGCTATAGAAATGGTTACTCAATTACAAGATTACAATGAAATTCTTCCTGAACTTGTTGTAAAAGGTCTTGATTGTATTGAATTCCACGCAATTACAGAAGATGAAGCTGATGTTGATAAAAAATGGCAACAAATAATGGATTATTTCGATGGTATGTTGTGTATTTCAATCGACCGTTCAGCATTAGGTGATGTAAAACTAAAACAACGAGTTGAGAGAATGTTGTCAAAAAGAAAGCCTTATACAACAATAATACAGGCTGACGGTATTGCAATGAGTGGAAGTAATGATGAGTTTGGTACAACGCTTCAATCAGTTGCGACTGCTCAATTATTCCAAAATGCGAAAATGCCAGCATATATAATGATGTCAGGAGGAACTAATACAAAATCAACAGAACTTGCTAAAATGTGTGGAGTTCGTCCAAACTGTCTTGCCGTAGGGTCTTATGCTAGAAAAATAATTAAAGATTATCTTGTTCAAGATGATATTTTAACAAATGAAAAATCAATGGCAGAAGCCGTAAAAATCGCCAAAAATCTTATAGATGTGTCATTGGAGAATATGCGTGATTAGTTTAAAGACAAACAATTGGATAATAAATAATATAGAAACAATATTATTTGATAAAGATGGAACATTTATTGATTTACATTATTTTTGGGGCAAAATGACAGAACTTAGAGCCGAAAACATTATAAATCATTTTGATATGAATAAAGATATGTTTTCAAAACTTTGTTTGTTTTTAGGTTATAATGTAGCAACAGGAAAAATGCTAAGTGATGGAATTACAGCCCTTTATTCACGTCCTAAAATTATAGATATTTTTTGTCAAAATTTGCAAGATTGTGGGATTACGACAAATCATAAAGAAATTGAAGAAATTTTCGATAAAGTAAACAAGATATTTTATGCAGATATGCAAAAATATACAAAGCCTATTGATAATGCAATTGATTTTATTAAAAAAGTTCATTCTTTAGGTATAAAATGTGGAATCGTAACCTCAGATTCTAAAGAATCTACAATGATGACACTTGAACATTTTGATTGGTTAGATTTATTTGAAGTTGTAATTGGACGAGAGTCAACACCTGAACATAAAGAAAGTGGAGTTCCTGCGAAAATGGCTTTAGAAATACTAAAAGCTAATCCTAAAACTACAATTATGGTGGGTGATGCTCCGATGGATTATTTAGCTGGGAAAAATGCAGGAATAGAAAAAACAATCCTTGTTGCTACAGGGCAAATTGAGGCTAAGGATTTACTTGAAACATCGCCTTATGTTGTTAAAAATCTAGCAGAAATTGAAATAGATTAGATATAAAATTTATTTGATTAATTCTAAAAGCTTTTTAGTAGCTTCAATGTAACCTGCAGATGTTTTTAAATTCCCTGTTGAAATTTCTGTAAATTGTTTTCTTAAAACATTTTCAAGTTGATGGTCAACAGTTTGAGCTTGAGATAATAAATCTTCTATGTCTTTTGTTGTTGGAGATTTTTGAAGAGCCATACCGGGTGCAAATTTATCACCTAACAATACATCATCTGTTGAACGGATATATTTTTGACAAACGGATTTTATTGCGTCTAAAGTGTTTTTATTAGCAGCTTCATCTAAATATATTGTAATTGGATCGTGTCTCTCTAGCCAATTCAAAGCTTGGTCTGGAGTTTTGTAATATCCTTTTACTTTTCCTGAGCTAAATAAATCATCAAGTTCTTTTATTAAATTTTCATCAGCTAAAGCATTTACAGAAACTCTATCTATGGCTTTGTTATTTTGATGAGTTTTAGGGATTCTATAATGCCAGCCATGTGCATTTTTTACTTTTATCAAAGAAGAACTTTGAGCAGTTATTTTATCAATATCTTTTGTTATTAAATTAGAAGTTGAATATTCTCCTAGTCGCAAATCTTTGTATAAGGCATCGAGCAAATTCCCGTAAATGGTTTTAGTATCAAGAGTATCTATATTGTTTTTACATTGTTCAAATATCCCAGCACGTCTATTATTACCAGATTTATTTGCATTATCTATAACCTTTTGATATAAATTTGCAAGTGTTGATTTTGCTTTTTGGTCAGGAGTTAGTATATCATTAATAGTTGAAGATACATTTGGCTTAACCGTATTAGGTTTTGATGTTCCCCATAACGCATTTTTAACATTTTCTCCTAATTTACCTTTTTTGCTTAGAACTCCAAAAGCAATTATTGAAGCAATAGCAGTTGCTCCTATCATGTATTTTATAGCTTTATTTGTTTCTTCGTTTTGTTCAGGTGCTACTTTTTTAGAAGATTGTATAGGTTTATTTTGTCCAGTTTGTAATCCTGTACTATGTGATAATTGAGAGAATTTATTTATTTCTGTTGCCATAAATCTTACCTAATAATATACCTATAAGTATAAAGTTTTCAAAATCTTTAAAGTTGCGTATTGACAACTTTAAGCTTAAAACTTCTTAATAACTATCCTAAAAATAAAAATTGTGGCACAATAGAGAAGTATATAATAGGAGGAGCTATAAAATGAAAGACAAAACTTTTTTAATGATTCCTGGACCTACTCCAGTACCTGAATCAGTAATGTTAGAAATTGCAAAACACCCAATAGGTCATCGTTCGTCCGAATTCTCCTCCATATTGAAAGAAGTATATGAAAACCTTAAATATGTTTTTCAAACAAAGAATGATGTATTTATGTTTACTTCAAGTGGTACTGGTGCAATGTGCGCTGCTCTTGAAAATTTAATTAATGAAGGGGACAAAGTTCTTTGTCTATCTCTTGGCAATTTTGGCAACCGTTGGGCAAAAATTGCAGAATCAAGAGGTGCTGATGTCGAAAAAATAGAAGTTGAAGCAGGACAGGTTATTGACCCTGAAGTTTTGAAAAAGAGATTAGCAGAAGATACAAATAAAGAAATTAAAATAGTTACACTTACTCATAGTGAAACTTCAACAGGGGCAGCTAATGATGTAAAAACTCTTTGTTCAATAATAAGAGAACACGGAGCAATTTCAGTTGTTGATGGTGTTACATCTGTTTGTGCAATGCCGGTAAAACCTGATGAATGGGGAATTGATGTTCTTGTTTCAGGTTCTCAAAAAGGGTTTATGATACCTCCAGGACTTGCTTTTTTAGTTGCAAATGAAAGAGCTTGGAAGGTTTATGAACAATGTAAGCACCCTAGTTTTTATTTTGATTGGGCTGCTCATAAAAAAGCTGTAGAAGGTGATACAACACCATTTACACCTGCTGTAAATCTGATTGTTGGACTTAATACTGCTTTAAAAATGATAAAAGAAGAAGGCATAGAGAATATGAATGCTCGTCATAAACGTCATTGTATGGCATTAAGAAACGCCTTGAGAGCTATTAATCTTGAGTTGTTGGTAAAAGATGATAATGATGCAAGTCATTCGATTACATCTATATTGCCACCTGAAGGTATATCAGTTCCAGATATTAGAAGTACAATGAAGAATGATTTTGATATTGTAGTTGCTAACGGGCAAGCAAAATTAAAAGATAAAATCTTTAGAATGGGAACATTAGGTTTTGTATGTGATAGAGATTTGATTGCTGCTATAGGAGCTTTAGAGGCTACATTATACAAATTAGGTCATAAGTTTGAATTAGGTAATGGTGTGAAAACACTTATTGAAGCCTTAAAATAAAGGAGTTTTAATGAAAGTTTTAGTTACAGATAAAATAAATGAATCAGCAGGAAATATTATATCTTCTGTTGCAGATGTAGATTTTTTGCCAACAATGTCAGAAGATGAGTTGGTAGAAAAAATCGGACAATATGATGCTTTAATGGTTAGGAGTCAGACAAAAGTTACTCCTAGAATTATTGAAGCTGCAAAAAATTTAAAAATAATAGGTAGAGCTGGTGTTGGTGTTGATAATATAGATTTAGATTCAGCAACTCAAAAAGGTATTATTGTTGTAAATTCACCAGATGGTAATACTATGGCAGCTGCAGAGCATACAGTTGCCCTTATGCTTGCTATGGCTCGTAATATAGCACCAGCAGCAACTTCTACAAAACAAGGTAAATGGGACAGAGCAAAGTTTACTGGTACTGAATTGTATTCCAAAACTCTTGGTATTATTGGACTAGGGAAAATAGGCTCACATGTTGCACAAGTTGCTTTAGCTTTAGGTATGAAAATAGTTGTATTTGACCCATTCACTTCTAAAGAAGTAGTTGAAAAAATGGGTGGTGAGTATGTTGCTTCTCTTGATGATTTCTGGGGTAAGTGTGATTTTATCACCGTTCATGTTCCAAAAACAAAAGATACTATTAACATGATTAACAAAGATACTATTGCAAAAATGAAAAAAGGTGTAAGACTTGTTAATTGTGCAAGAGGTGGAATCATAAATGAGCAAGATTTAAAAGATGCTATTGAGAGTGGACAAGTAGCTGCTGCAGCTATAGATGTTTATGAAAATGAACCTCATATAGAAAATTGTCCTCTTGTAGAATGTACAGGAAACATTGTTCTAACTCCACATTTAGGAGCAAGTACAACAGAGGCTCAGATGAATGTTGCTATTGATGTTGCCGAACAAATAAAAGAAGTATTGTCAGGCGGCTCTGCAACTTCTGCAGTTAATATTCCATCTTTAAGACCTGATAAACTAGAGCCAGTCAAGGATTATATGCAAATTGCAGAAAATTCAGGTGAACTGGCAATGCAGATTGCTGACGGAATGATAAAAACAATAGAAATTACAGCTCAAGGTGATTTGGCAGAATTAGATATTCAGCCGTTAGAAGTTGCAGTTTTAAAAGGTGCATTGTCATCATTACTTGAAGGTGTTAATTATGTAAACGCTCCTGTTTTAGCAAAAAAACGAGGAATTGATATAATTTCAACACGTTCAAAGGTTAAATGTAATTTTGCAGGTTTGCTAACAATAAAGTTAACAACAGAAAAAACTACAACAACAGTAGCTGGGGCTCTTGTTGCAAAAGATATTCCGAGAATTGTAAAAATAAATGATTATGAAACAAGTATTCGTCCTCAAAAACACATGTTGCTTGTACCTCACGTAAACAAACCTTCAATG
>ERZ779681.833-NODE-833-length-10014-cov-4.70258_pt1 | contig 10014 bp, 8 predicted proteins | sample MGYA00511905_ERZ779681 | MGnify/ENA primary metagenome ERZ779681 (study PRJEB29588, sample SAMEA2144578) | human gut metagenome | biome: human gut; feature: human-associated habitat; material: faeces | place: Denmark | collected 2008/2010 ... | reverse complement strand
TAACTTCTTATACCTGTCGTAATCATATAGTATGTTCTGATGTTGTTCATAGAGCATTCCAAGTTCCCACTTAATCCTCGCCATAATGTTTTCCATTGTAAAGCCATTACGGAAATAAGCAGATTTGGATAGCCCTTTGCATGGCTTTTCCATTGTAATAGAGTAAGTGGAATAAGGGATAATCCTGCAATTTCCCTCCAATGCAATTCCTCTGTATAGCGTATTGATTTTGAAAGTTTCTATTCTCATAACCTGTCCTCCCCGTCAAAAGTCAACAACTCTCCGAACAGATATATTTTCTTTTCTCTCAGTAAGTCATAGTCAATGGGTGGGATAACATTGTTTCTTAATGCGATTTGGCACATTTTCAAAATCTTGCCCATATTGTTTTCTCCGACAAAGTTACCGACATCAGTTATTTTGCCACATTCCTCAGATATAAGTACATTCAAATCTTTCTTCTTCATGCTAGGATATTCAGCGCATAGTTCTTTCTTCCTTGCCCTACGTGCTTTCCTTAGTTCCTTGTTCTTTGCTCCCCATATCATACAGGTAGCTCCGTAATTGGCTGTGCTGTCTTCAATGATAACAGCATCGTCAGGAATGGAAAGGAGCAAATTTCTGAAGTCTGCATTGCCTATGCACTTATGCCAAACCACATAAAGCATCCATTGCAGACGGACATCTTCCCAATCTTGCCTGATATGCTCTGCATTTCTGCATTTGATAACTTTTTTGGCAAGAAAAGCATTAGGCTCTGCCTGCAAATCACGCTGTATGGCTTCATTTAGGGCTGTATTTGAAGAGAACTCCCCACAAAGGTAGGCTACTTCACTCGTGCGAAAGATATGTCCGTTTAAGGCGAAAGAATAGCCTTTGCATAGATTCCCTAAACAGAGAGTGATTCCATCTCTAACGTCTGTAGCCTTACAGAAAGGCCAACAATTCAGTTTGTTTGCATCATACATCTCAGTACGACCCAAAACAATGTTCCCGAAAAGTGAATGATTAAAAGTGTTGTGGCGACTGCCACCAATAATGTTACGGTCATCCATATTGTTTATTTTTGATTATTAGACAATCCGCATCACTTTACCACCGCGGCTACAATATTCAAAGCTCGGTTGGTGTACATCCAAGTACTCTTGATGCTTTACGGTTGCAAATATAGCACATTTATTGCGTAAATGAGTAATCCTTGCACCCAATTTTTGTTAACGCAAATCATTCCACATATTCAATAGAGATTGTAAACAGGTCTTTTCCATATCGACACGGTGTTTTCTCATATTCTCGCCATGTATATCATTTTAACGATGTTACCTCTTTCATCATATTTATAGACTAATGTCCTTTCTTTTCTCTTTGCATTCATAAGCATGTTCCGTTCACGAAGGCCGACCCATTCCGTATAATAAAGAATGTTATCTAAAGCATCTCCACCGCTGCTGACACCCATCTCGCTCATTAACTCCAATCCGCTAAATCCTATGTTGGTGTCGTTTTTTATATTCGGTGAGTATTCATAGCTGTCATAGTCTATCTTGTATTCATTGCGTTCCATTCCACTAAGACTTTCTTTATATTCGTCTTCTGTCAGTTCAGGAGCATATTTCTTGTGCTGTTCGTCTGTCAGGCTATAATAGATTTTCTGTGGATAAAACCCTTGATGGGTATAATAGATTTCTGAAAAATGGAATCTTTTACCCTCGTGAAAACCATTTCTGCTGGAATAGGAGTTTGGGTATTCTTGATAATGAGTCTGCCATTCGCTCTTGTCTTTTCTGAATGTTCCTCAAAATCAGTAAAAGGACAGATTATTTCTTTCAGTCTGTTTCTTTCATCATACTTGAAATAGATGGTGTCTTTCTGTGCAATTCTGATACGGCTTATCATTTTCAAGCCATCAGAATTTAATCTCTGTGCATAGAGATTTACTGATAATAAACACAAAATAAAAAGCAAGACTTTCTTCATATACAAACTTTTTTAAATATGTCGTCATATATACTGTATGTACGTTGAATATATACTGCATCTGTCTATGGATATATACTTCCTTGATAAAATTTGTGCTACTTCGTTTTTAATGCGGTAGTATTGTCAAATTGCAGAGATTCGTCTTTATTTTTTGAAATACCATTCATTGATTCGCCTTAGAGAAACCAAATCAAACAGAATAACTTTCCGTTCTTTATCCTTGCGATGGAATGTTTGTGTTTCCATGGTATAGCCGCAGCAACGCACCTCATCTACAAGATATATCTTATCATCATCTCTTTTAAATAAAAGTATTTTCCTTGCGTTATCACGGATTGCCTTATTTATTGGGCCAAAATCTTGGTCAAACCTCACATCTTTCCCCACACCTATTATCTTATAATGAGGACTGACGTTTTGTTTATACTCTATGCTGACCAAATTTGCAGAAGTCAGAAGAATAGCAAGCACTTCTTCTTTTAGAAGATATTTTTGCCTGTCAAACACGTTTCCAATCTCCCAAATATCTCCGACATTCAGGGTATATCTTTTGTCATTAAAAGTAAAACATACCTTGTCTTGCAATGATTGCTGCATTTGCTTGTCCGTAATCTTAGGATTTTCGGTTACGCAATGATTCTCCTGCAAAACGCTTTCTGTACAAACTTTGTTGTTCTTAGTTTCTGCCGCTATGTCAAGTGCCTTTTCAAGTTGCTCTATCAATGTATCTTCTTGTGCATTTTCGAGCGTAATGGGCACTATCCGAGTGGGCAAGTCGATCCCTTTATCAATGAAATGTGCTTGTTCATAAGTCTTGTAATAGACTATTTTATGTGTATTATGACGTATGTATTGAGTGACAATCAAGCTATTGCTTTTAGGAACAATCCAACAAATATACTCCTTATGCAACACGTCCGTACACTTCCTATTACATTGCAAATAACCACCACGTGTTATTCTTTCAGACGTTTTAATCGAAGTGCAATATTTAATTGAAGAAGGCAATTGGTTCTTGCATTGAAAAGGTTGTTTTTCTTTCCTCATCGGTTGCGCATTACGTTTTTCGTCTTTCTTCTCTATCTCATTAGACTCATCAATGTCTGTCTGGTTTGTGCCTTCTTCATTATGAACATCTGTCGTTTTCTCTTGTTTGCTTTGGGCATAAAGCGATTGGGATAGAGCTTTCAAATCATTGGCCGATTTCTCAATGTCACTCAAGAATACCTTTTTGCCTTTTTCGGTATCAGTGTCAACCAACATATAAAAATCGCCGTCCAAATCGTAAAGCCTGATATTCTCCCAATCTAAACAAAGTGCAGGCTTTCCGTCTTTCGTATTAAATATTTGCCAACCCGTAGAGCCATTCGCTGGTACGTCAGGCGATGAGTTGTAAAAGATATAGTTTCCTTTGAACAAGAAATTCGGGGTTCGCCATTGAGGGTTACTTAGGCATCTGAATTTCCTGCACAAGAACAATTCAAAAAGGCTTTCTCTGTGCTTTTGGCAGAGCAGATAGGAGGAATCAATACATTCAATAGAATCATAAATTGAGGGATGATTTTCAATCTTATGCGCTTTCTCATTATACCTCCAAATGCACATACCACCATCGGCTCGATTTACTATGAAACAGTTATAATCGAGTTTTTTGCCTAAAGACCATCCTTCTTTCAGTTTATACCCATATTCCACTTTCCATAGGGGTTTTTGCATATAAACATTGTAGTATAGCCATCTGCCTCCATAAGTCTTTATAGGACGCACTCCGTTATATTCTTCCCCAATATACCCACATACATGTTTGTCTATATATCCGTCCTCATAGAACATATAAGCATAGTTATGGTCGCTTCTGTATGCCACAAACGACAAGCTATCCTCAGAGTAATATTCAGTTTTCTTGAAGAATATCCGATTAAATGCGTAAGTCTGTTTTTTTGCATTGTACAGATAGAAATCATCCCTTTGGGCATCAGGCCACAGAAGATAGTAATTGCTACCTTCTGCAAGCCTTTCAATCTTGAAGAAATTAGTATCTAAGCTATAAGTGCCAAGGTTTAGCGTATAACGTCCATTGCCAACAGGTATAATCTCTGCCCTAAGCCGATTGGTAAAATCATTCATACTCTGTGTTTTCAGATGGTTCGATGCTATCTGCTGGTATATCAAATATAAGGTCGCCGTTCAAAAGAATAGTATGTGTGCCATCTTCATCCCGTGCTACAAATATACATTTGTATTCGTTGAAAACTTCGGGATCTTCTTTACTCGACATTCGGTAAATGACTTCCGTTTTCTTTTTGAACTTACGCTCATTGCCCAAGTCTTTATATGCCAAATCTGCTTCATTATTTAAGACACTTTGGCACAAATCGTTCAAAGCATCTACAGTCTCAGAAGTAATATTCGGACAAACAGAGGCTGTGATTACTTCCATATTATCGGCGATATACTCAAAAATCTGCTTCAGCAGATGTTCATCCAAGGCTCTACTGGTCAGGTTCAAGTCGTTTGCGTCATAAATGGCTATAAAACAACATCTCGTTTCAATATGTCATTGCTATTGAACAGCCTACCTCCTCTATAGTTAATATCGTTCCTCTCAAAGGCTCTCAATCGCAAGAATACTTCAAACAATATCGTTGCAATGTCTTGCCTGTTTACCCCTTGGGCATTCAATGAGGGATGAAAGAATACGACTCCTGTTGTTGGGAAAGGAGGTATTTTGAGAATCTTAGCATCACCATTGGAAGATTTATATCTAAAATACTCTTTCTTCTTATTATGATTTTCCCAATAGCCATAGATGTTATAATACTCCCTAACGCTAAGATTATAAATCTTTGCATCTCCAAAATAAATTGTCCTATATCTAAAATCTTTGTTGAAGTTAGGTATGATATATCTTGATATTTGAGGAGAAGTAGACAAGTAATCGTTCTTCCATTCACGGGCTACGTTAATTTCCTTCTTCGGGAAGTTGATATATCTGACTCTTTCCCTAATGTGTTCACCTTTGTACAAAGTGTTTCTTACAGCACCTTCATAGCCTTCAGTCACTACTTGTTCCCGTGTAATGCTTTCTCTTGGAATAGAATCATTCTTTTCCCCTATTACTGGTAAAATTTTGTATATGTCAGAGATGAAGCGCAAGGGATAAGCAATTTGCGGTGCGCCCACCAAGTTGTTTTCTTTCTCTTGGTAATCTTTAGATTCTTGTCCTGTAAGAATATCTTGACACAATTTTGCAAATGAAGATGGGAAACATCCTCCGTCATCGAACTGTTGGGCTTGATTAAATTCCTTCTTCCACTTGGCATATTCGCAATAATCTGTATTACCTACATGACAAAGCGCATGGATGTTTTGCACTGTTTTGTCTTCCAAATATAAAGCAGGTTCGTAATTTGGCAATACTTTGTCAATGTCATAGTTGTACTTTTGTTCGTCAAAAAGAAGCTGCGAAGCAAAAGAACTTGTTTTTACCACAATTACATAACTCTTTTCACATCCATATCGTCCGACACGGCCAATGCGCTGCATATAGCTATTCTTGTCATACGGCATATCTGCAATGATGGCTATATTCAGTCCGTCAATGTCGATTCCAATTTCCAAGGCACTGGTACTTATGACTCCTTTGAAGTCGCCTTTGTTCAGTTTTTCCGTTATAACATTGACCGATTCAGTTTCATATCCTGAACGATAAGGATATATACCCGATTCTGATGCATTCTCCGAAACCATTATTCTGTGAGCCATTTCGCCTGCCCGTTGTCTCCCTTCTACAAACGTGATACTCTTAGCGTCATCCACTGTAGAGAAATCATACACCATATTAACCACATCGGCATCGGTATCATCCTGTTCTACAAAATAGAATACCTTTTCAGCCATAGGAGAAGCATCTTGTTGAATACTTATTTCTTCAAAACCTGTTACTCCCGTTATGTTGAAAGAATGTTCTATGGCATTGGGCAATGTGGCAGAGGCTGTAATATATTGGGCAAAATCTTTGCTCTTTCGTTTCAACAACCTGCGAATATTATTGAAACGGCGGAACAAATAAGCAGAGTTTGTGCCAAACACGCCTTTGAATAGATGCAGTTCATCAATAACCACCAAAGAAACATTTTTGATGAAATCTTGTATGGCTTCCCCTACAGTGTTGTCATTAAGCCTTCCTAATAAGAAAGCGTGTATCACGTCGGGAGTGGCCACTACTATCTGACTATTCTGCAAAACAGTTTTTCTTGTCTCAGAATCCGTAACATCCCCATCTATCTTTCCCACTTTGAATCCTGTCTTTTCCCATCGTTCCAATTGTTGACGGTTTAGGGCTTTCATTGGATAGATGGCTAAAATTTTTGAGTCAGGCGATTCTTTCAGTTTTTCGATGGCAACGATTTGAAAAATTTCCGTCTTGCCTGAACTTGTGGACGTAGTAATGCAAAGGTTTTTCCCTTCTTTAGCTTTCTTAATGGCCAAATATTGATGTTCCCAAAGTGTATTTATGCCTTTGCCCTTTAAGAAAGCGATAGATTGCTTTGACAAATTCAAATCAGAATAAGATACGGATTTTGCATCCCGTTTATTTTCTCTTTTCTCCTTGCATATCTTGAAACCATTTGCAGTGATAATGCTTTTAATATCCTTTTCGCTCTTTACAGACAACGAAGATTCCTTAGATTTTTTTTCATTTTGGAAAAGATTTGCTTCATTGTCGTTGTGTGCCAAGGCTTCAGATGTCGTTTGCTCATAGTCTGTCCAAAGGTAATCTTCGACATTCAGGAATTTGGGCAATTCATTCCACAAAGCATCATTAAAGTCTATTTTTTGAGAAGCTATATTCTCAATAGTTTCTATGACATTAGTCATATCTGCTATGCGAAACCAAGTATGAACCTTGCGAGAAAAGTCGAATTTGTTTTCTGTAATGTTCCCTTTGAAAACGACAATCCCACTGACATGATAAGCATTCACTAAAGGGGAATTAAGCTCATCTTTGAATTTATTGACAACACTCCATTTGTTGTGCGTAACCTGAACAAAAGGATTTTTATTGCCAAATCCACCTTTGACAACCACGTCTATGCCTTCGTCATTGACAATATGCCAATCACCAAATTCTGAGGCGGTCAAACTTCCCGTATAGTTTTTGAACTCTAAAACAATGATAGCATCTCTTTTTATCAAGAGTGCATCCAATTCCCTCCCACCTATGATAGGATTTGCTACCAATATATAATCATCCTTGCTTTTAGTCAGTAATTTACACAAAGAACGGAACTGCTCCCTTTCATCTGTTGTCAGGTAATTTGCATAGCGATAAACTTGTAAAGCCATAACAAAGGAAATATGCACTTTCGGCTCAATAGGTGCGGTAAAATTTGATGTTGAGACACAATAAAAGAAGAGTGAGCCTACTTGTCCCCAATCATCCTTTGTGGTAGGCTTTAACTCGGAGTGCCCGTATAATGGATGACGGAAACGGCTTACTCCCTTGGTATTTATATGTAAGGGTACATATATGTCTACCAAGAGGGAGCGTTTCTCTGCCATTCCGATTATACGTTGAATTTCCGAGGTTCACCACAAACGGGATGAAGCCAAACGCTTCCAATACTATGTCTGTCAAAGCCTATTTTGGCTAAGACGTACCAAAGATACAAAAAATCGCCTTAGACAGACAGATTCCCCTGAAAATATTTGCAGCTATGATATTTTCTATTATAGAGAACGAATCAAGTCTGCGTGTTTTCTTATATAAGCAATCAGAAATAGACACTTTGCAGGTATCAACTTTTGATTGTCGTACCTTTGAATCATTATAACCTTTTAGATTATGCTGATACATAAAAGATACTGTATCAAAGTCCGTTGAAAGATTATTTTGATACAGTTCTCATTTTGCTACAGTTAGTCAAACCAAAAGATTTCTCACCGAATTTACATAGTTGATTCCACCACTTGTACTATTCAGCATCTTTTCCCAAGTCTGACGGATTTTAGTCATTCTCTTGTCAAATCCTGAACGGGAAGCATAGAGAGGTTTCAAAGTCATCTCGATTGTTTTTATATCTCCGTGGTATGCATTCAATATCTTCTGCATAGCAAAATCATCAAAGGTGTCTGCTTGAATTTCGGGTACGTCTGAAGTGTGGCCAAATACTCGGTCGTACATAGTCAATATTGGATTGGCTTCTGCATTCAACACATCATTGATATAAGTGTCTTTGAGGTTAAGGTAACTTCTAACTTTACCAATAGTTTCACGTTTTACCTCAAACCTTGTTACACCATTGAATTGCTTTACGACCTCCCATTTGTTAGGGAGTATAGAAAGAAAGTCCTTATTCTTAGGCTTGATTATTTCTTTCTCTTTGCGATAGACACGGATGCACTCTTTACACTTGGAAGATTTAACGTCTCTAATGAAGTCTATACCTTCACTATCGTAATAATCCCATTTATACCGTCTGTAATTCTTTACCCATAATGACAATGCGTGTAGGGTTTCGTCAGAAAGTGTTGCATGTACATCCTTGGTTACATCTGCTGAGGTTATACATCCCGTTTGCAGTATGCCGTCCACATCTATCCGACAAATACCTAACTTATTGATATTCTCAAGACATTGCCTAATGGTGTACTTTGAAATAAGTTTGGGATAATCTTCTCCCAAAATCTTACTCGAAAACTCCAAGGTTAATGTTTGCTTGGGCTTGCTTACAGCAATGAATAAGTTGAAAGGTACAAGTTTATCATTTTCTGATGAGTAATATTGTCCTATCAAGTCCCCATTGTCGGGATTATACCTTTGGTTGAACTGAATTTGCCGTTCCAACAGATATTTATAGTTGGCTTTTATCTTCAGCCTGTCGAATGTTAAATAAGTCACTATTCATAAGAATATCCTTTTTATTTTTCAGAAATGTACTCTACAGGCTACATTTCCCCCTTTTGATAATGCGATAACAGAGAGAGGTGACAGCCTCTCTTCTATTTATTCTCACTATCTATACTATCAGGAATCGTTTCCCAATAGGCTTTGAGGGCAACTGATATCGCCCTCTTGTGTTGCGCACTTTTAGCCCGCCCTTTGAGGCTTGCGCTGATTTTGCGTTTTGTTTCTTCGCTTCTTTGTCTTGTAATTCTTTTCATACTCTTAATCCATTATACATATATAAATATAGGTAAGACTGAAAGGATTATCAAGATTAGTAGGTTCGCCTCAAATTCTGTAGAAAATTTTGAGGGAATCCAAAGCACTTGGATTAAAGACATACCCCTCTTCCTTAAGGAAGGCATTATAAGCGGGGATACGGGGGTAGGAAGACATACATCCCCCTACCTGCCAATATGTTACAAGTCCATCCCTGACAAAAACACTACTGAAAGTGCTTGCCCATAATTTAGGGGTAAGTTTTAAGGTCTATGCAATGTAATCTTTATACCATTCTGCAAATTCTACAAGTTTTAGAAAATCCTCTTTGAAAGTTCGATAATCTTTCATACCTTCGCACATACAAAAATTGGGCGGAAGTACTGAATGTAACTTCCGCCCAATTTTTGTATGTAGGGTGATGTGTTATAAAAGTTCTTATTCCAGATCCACCACCGTAATGCCGGCTCCACCAAACTGCACATGCTCGTCGTGATAATTGGCTACGCCGTTGACCGTGCCCAGATATTCGTGCGTCAGCTGGCGCAGGGCACCCGTGCCCGTGCCGTGCAGGATGCGCACGCGGGGCACTTCGAGCAGAATGGCGTCGTCAATAAACGTGCGCAGCGTGTTGAGCGCCTCGTCGGCCCGGAGGCCGCGGATGTCGATGTCGGGCTTGAAGTGGAGCTTCTTTTCGTAGATGGAGTCGCGCGTTTCCTTGCTCAGATAGGTGGCCACGCGGCTGATGCTTTCCGTCTTGGGCGGCGTGGCGGCCTCCAGGCGGTTGAGCTTGACGTTGGTGCGCATCATGCCGAAGAGCACAAAGGCATTCTGGCCCTCGATGCTCTCAATGGTACCCACGGTGG
>ERZ779681.832-NODE-832-length-10029-cov-2.08963_pt1 | contig 10029 bp, 10 predicted proteins | sample MGYA00511905_ERZ779681 | MGnify/ENA primary metagenome ERZ779681 (study PRJEB29588, sample SAMEA2144578) | human gut metagenome | biome: human gut; feature: human-associated habitat; material: faeces | place: Denmark | collected 2008/2010 ... | reverse complement strand
CGATAGTCAATAAGACCCCTTGAAGACGACGAGGTAGATAGGCTTGAGGTGGAAGTGTGGTAACACATGGAGCTGACAAGTACTAATCGGTCGAAGGCTTAACTTAGTCAGATAACTTGATGATATGTGAATAGATGTAATCTTTGTGTGAAGTTCTGAAGGTATATGAATATAGAGATTACCTGAAAAGGTAATTTTCTTATATATAGGGGATTGGTCAAATGGTATGATAGGGGTCTCCAAAACCTTTGGTGGGAGTTCGATTCTCTCATCCCCTGGTAAACGGAAAGTCAAAATTGACTTTCCGTTTTTTTAATGATAAAACAATAAAATAATGTAGATGTACAAATCTTGTAAATTTTTCTTTCGTATGATATACTTGTAAATATTTGTATTTCTACAAGGAGGAAGAATAAATGAAGAGAAAGAGAAGTTTATTATTAAGCAGTTTGATGCTTTTTGCATTTGCGATGGTCTTAACTGCCAGCAAGCCGGTACAGGCAAAGAAGGTTACAACGTATGTACAGACGTCAAGTAAGGAGTATCATGATTATGACAGTAAGTTTCAACTTATGTGGAAAACGACAAGCAAGTATGATAAGAATGGTAATCGGATAGCATATTCCAGTACAGATTATTATAGTTCAAGAAAAGGTAAGACAACGAAGTATAAATATGTATATAAGAAAAATCTTGTACAGAAAGAATATTGTAATAACAAACTGATTACACAGTATAGTTATGATAAAAAAGGGAATGTTCTCAAATATAAATATTATAATAATGGAAAACTGACCGGAGTATCAACGAATACATATAAAAAAGGTAAGCTTGTAAGTAGTGTTACCAAAAAAGGAAAAAGAAAAACAAATGAGACCACATACTATTCAAATGGCAATGCTAAGCAGATCATATGGTATGATGAACAGGAAAGAGTAGCTAGTAAAGCTTCTTATAATAAGAATGGAAACGGTTCTACAACATATTATCGATATGATGAAAATGGTACACAGATAGTAGAGGGCACAACTACATATAAAGTAACATACAAGAAAGGTGTTCTTGTAAAATCAGATACAACTGATGTATGGTATGGATATGATGAGAATGAAGAAGCATCTACTACAAAATATCAGTTTACATATTATACATCAGGATACCGTTCAGGCTGGATTAAGACAGAGCGACATACATTTTCTGATGGAACAGTCACAGGAACGGATTATAGCTATAAGGCAGATTCTACCGGTAAGAATGTCGCAGTTCAGACGGGAAAAGATATGAAATCAAAGAAAGTTGTATCTAAGTGTAAATACACTTATAAAAAGTTTATGGTTACAGAAAAATAGGAAATAGATTTAAGTACGAAAAGCATTGCAATGAATATCATGTATTTTATTGTGATGCTTTTTTCATTTGTTGGGAACCTTTTTAACATTTCAATATCTAATAAGTATAGTGAATATATGGAGATAATGGATTCTATATATTTGCAATGTCCATGGATGATAATATTGTAGCAGAGAAGAATATGGTAAGGAGGAAAGGATGGATCGAGAGGAGTTTGGGAAGTTGATCATAGACAATACGGATAGTTTATACCGGATATCAAAAGCAATTCTTAAAAATGATACAGAGTGCGAAGATGCGGTACAGGAAGCGATTGTTTGCGGATTCGCTAATTTATATCAATTAAAAAAGAAACGATATGCAAAAACCTGGCTCATCCGTATCTTGATTAATGAATGTTATAAGATACTGAATCATAATAAGAAAATTCAGACAGTAGATGGAACTTTTGAACAGAATGTTTCAGCTGTTGAGATCTGTGCATCAGCAGAAGAGGTATATTTCCGGGATGATTATTCGGAATTATATTATGCCATGCAGCATTTAACAGAGGAGCAAAGACTTGCAATTGTACTACATTATATGGAGGGATATTCCGTGATGGAGATTGCAAGGATAACAAAGGTTTCGTTGGGGACGGTTAAGAGCCGTCTGGCGAGAGGGCGTAATAAACTGAAGGAAATATTGAAAGAGGTGGAGTATGATTATGCTGGATGAAAAATGGAAAGATGAATATGTGAAGACACCGGAACATTTTCGACGGTTGGTAACAAATACGGTTGAGATGCAGCTTCGTTCAGATATAGCGGACGAGGGTTGTGCGAAGCAAAAGAGACATATAGAGAGGAGAGGATACCTTCGGGTAGCGATGTCCTGTTGTCTGATTCTTCTTGTGTTACTGGCAGGAACCGGTATTGTTGCAAAATATGACAGTATATATAAATGGATCGGGTCACTTGGAGTAAATCAGAAGCATGCGGAAGAACTATTGATTACGGATTTTACAACGGAAGCAACGACAGAAGAACTTAAAAAGGAGGAGACTACAGAGTTTACTGCAGATGAGATGCCGGCAATTTTTAAGTTATATGATCTTGATCCGGAAATTGCGGCAGAGGCAGTCCGGAAAACGCCATCATTGGAATTGGAAAGTTTGTATGTAGACGGAACGTATCTTGTATTCACAGCGAATCTTTCAAAGGATGCAGAAGGACCGGCACCTGGTGGTGCAAAGGATCATGCACTTGTCAACGGGCAGGATTGTCTAATGGTTGATTTCAAAGAGGAGCCATTGGGTTCGAATCATTATGAATGTAAAATAGATCTGACCTATGCGGAACAATTGCAGGGAGATGAAGTAGAAGTTAGTTTGTTCTTAATGCCAGTAGAGGATTTTACATTTAAGGCAAAGATTGGAGATAATTTTAAGGAAACAAGAAAGCTTCCGGCACAGACCATTGATTTAGGAGTGGATGGTAAAGTGGAAGTAAACGAATTAACGATATCTCCGTCTCAGCTTACCGTGCAATTGCATCTGGAATTAAAGGGAGATGATGCAATCCAAATAGCAGATGCATATACATTTTTTATGAAGTTAGTAGATAGTGAAGGGTGTTCAGATGCAGAGATGAAATGGATGGAAATAGGGGATGTAATAACCAAGGAGGACGGAACTGTGATTAGGGATATTACATTATCCGCAACCAAATTTGATGCAGATTCGGATACGCTTACCCTGATTCCGTGCAGTTTTAAGACAGATGAAGAAGGAAAGCGCATTTCTGGAACGGAAGAATGGCTTACAGAGAAAACAGTTACAATTCCATTAAAATAGAGGTAGAACTTGGATTATGCAGTATGGTAGACATGCTGCATAATTTCTTTTTCTATTCTTATAAAGTCATCAGATGTTAATATGTGATCCGATGTCATCAGATAAAGAGGAAGAGCCTGTTGACCTGCGCTTAAGGCGGGCTGCGTATATGAATATGAATTCAGATAAAGTCCGTTTCGTTCATAGAAGTGAATTCTGCGAATGGCAAGTTCGGTTTCCGGCAATTCGACTTCCAAACAGATCTGTTTGGATTGGTGGTCAATCAATTCCTGTAGCATAGAGGCACCCAGTCCCTGATTACGATACAAAGGATTAACCGCAAAATGTTCGATAAAACAAAGGGAAGGAGTATCCCAGATGGCAAGAAATCCTTGTGTATGTGTATAGGAAGGATCAGGCTGCGCATATATATGGTAATTAGGCAATTCTAATAAATGCCGTTGCTCATTGTATGGTCGCCGTTCGTCTTGCGGAAAACTGTTTTCCATGATCTGATATATTTCATCAAATTGACTGTAGTTAATTTCTGTAAGCATAAAAAAACCCCTTATAATAAATAATATATTTGAAAAATATAGTATAGTCTGATACAATATCTGTTCGGGTGCAAAAGAAAGGAGATTGAAAAATGAATCCAATGGAACTCATGAAATTAAAAGGATATCTTGATACATTTAAACGGAACCATCCGAAAGTGCCGATGTTTTTTCAGGCAGCAGCACAATCTATAGGGGAGGGTTCCGTTATTGAGATCAGTGTAACATCACCAGAGGGAAAGAAAATCTGTACGAATATGCGTGTTACCGCAGAAGATATGGATCTGGTGCGTAATTTGAAAAATATCAATGCATAATTATTGCAATAGATCAGACATTCCCTTATAACGTTTGGTGTGTTTGCGGATATCCTCTTGCAGATATGGATCTAAGCCGCTGTAATCTGATTGGTGGCTGTCAGGATGTGCAATATGCTGAGGAGAGTCCGTTGTATATTTGTGTTCGACGGCCGGAGCAGAAGTCTGCCTGCGTGGTTTGTTCGGTGTTGCTGAAGCATGTGGTGTCACATGCTTCTTATACAATACATATCCAACAATTGCAAGTGCAATGAAGCCGAACATAGGAAATGCCATACATACGGCAATTGCAATAATGATGTAGATTATTTTGGAAGAACGTTCTTTGTCCATGAAAACCTCCTATTCTGACATGTTATTAAATTCATCTTCGTCTAATAATTCTTCAAATTTGTCCTCAACCGCTTCCCATTCGGAATCCGTCTCAATATCGGATAACGTTGCTTCGTCACCGTTAGAAGAGTAGCGATAGAGGAAATATTCGCCTTCTTCGTAACCTTCGACCGGTGTCTGGGGCATTAAGGCAATATAGAATTGTTCTTTGATCGGAAAGATCGCTAAGATATCACATTCAACCTCTTGATCATTGTCCAAGTATAATGTAATCGTGTCTTCAGTATATTCTGTCTGATGATTTTCTTTCATGATAAAACCTCCTGATAAATGTTATTGTATTTGTAATAAATGATGATGTTATGAATTGATCTTCAGCATCTCGACAAATTCATCTTCCGGGATTGCACGACTGAAGAAATATCCCTGTAAGATATCACACATCTGGCCTTGCAGAATCCGCAACTGCTCAATGGTCTCAACACCCTCTGCAATAACAGTAATGCCAAGCTGATGAGCCAGGTTGATGATCGTTCCGGCGATATAGGTATCATTTTCATCTTCACAGATGCCTGCAATAAAGGATTTGTCGATCTTCAATGTATTGATCGGAATCTTTGTAAGATAACTGAAAGAAGAATATCCAGTACCAAAATCATCTAATGCAATATGAATATCTAATTCCTTCATTCGGTTGATCAATGCTAAGTTGTGATCAAAATTCTTCATCAATACACTTTCTGTCAATTCAATTTCAAGATATTTGAGTGGCATGGAAGTCTTCTGTGGAAGTGCTTCAATTGCCTTGATCAAGCGGTCACCGCGAAGCTGGGCAGTAGACACATTAACGGAAATCCGTAATGGCTTGAATCCGGCATCAATCAGCCGTTGATTAAACTGACAGGCTTCTAATAACGCCCATTCACCCAATTCGTCGATCAGACCACATTCTTCTGCGACCGGAATAAATTCATCCGGCGACACAAATCCTACGATTGGAGAGTTCAGACGCATCAAGGCTTCACAGCCGATGATCTCACCGGTTGAAATGTCAGCCTGTGGCTGATACAACAGGTAGATATCTTTGTTATCAATGGCATCCCGTAAGATATCGATCAGATCATTTCTGCGGTTTACCTCATCCTCCATAGTGGAATTAAAGAATGTATAACTGTTCTTACCATTGCCTTTGGAGGTGTACATTGCAATGTCCGCATTTTTCATCAACTCGCTTAAAGATAATCCGTTCTGAGGGAAGATAGCGACACCGGCACTGATCGAAACGTGTACGGTCTCATCATCTAATACAAACGGATGGGATGCGATAGATACCAGCGAGTCCAGAAAATGTTCCAGATTCTCTGTAGAATCAATATGGTTGCGTAAAATAACAAATTCATCACCGCCGTTTCGGGCTAAGATATCATCCGGATCGACCAATGAAGCAAATTGTGCGGTTACAGCCTGTAATAGAAGATCTCCGTAATCATGTCCCAATGTATCGTTGATCGCTTTAAATCCGTCTAAGTCAATAAAGATGATCGCATGTTTGGTAAGACCGTTTTTATTATTGGACAGGATATCATTTGCATATTTGAAGAATGCCATACGGTTATATAAGCCGGTTAGTGCATCTGTATAAGCAAGTTTTTCAATGCGGGCATAGTTGTTCTCTAATTCTTCCTGACTTTCTTCTAATTTCTTCCGGGCAGAAGAGATTTCATTATAGTTGGTTGAGATGATATCCATCATTTGATTAAAACTGTTGGAAAGATGACCAAATTCGTCCTCGCTGGTTACCGAACAGTGAACATCTAATTGCCCATCAGCTGCCTGCTGCATTTTATCACTTAATTCAATCAATGGTTCCGTATATTTTGTCGCAAGGTTGCGGCTTAGTACAACGGAAAGGATGATTACAATCGCCAAAAGGATAAGAAAGACAAACGGAAGCGTGGAAACAATGGTTGCAAGATTGGAAGTTGTTTGCCTTGTAACATAGATCCAGTTATATTCCGGAATTGTTGCATATCCATATATGTAATCCTGATTGCCGGTATATGTGTCAGACAGATTAGAAAAAGAAGCATTCTTGTCGGTCTGTGTATCCGGTAAAACAGAATTATTCAAATATTCAAGAAATTGTTCATCTGCTTTTGATTCTGCATGATAATCAAATAGACATTGACCATTGTCATTTACTAAAAAACAGGTTGTGTCTTTGTTGGAAAGAAATGCATGAAAATAATCGGCTGAGATATTTGCACGAATCAAACCAATGACATTCTTTTTGACAATGACCGGTACAATAATATCCAATGTGTCCTTTTGAAATTCGGATTGAGCAATCAACGTAACTTTTTCATAGGAATCAATGGGCTCTTTCATGATTTCTGACCAGTCGGAGGCAGAGCTGTCGGAAGAAGACAGTGTAAGGTATCCGTCAATGTCGTAAATATAATAATTTGCCTGATAATCAAAGTTCTTTGATAACTGTACAATAGAATCTTTGATCGCATTTACAGAGTCGCTATTCAGAATGGTATCCGGTGAATTGACTTTTTCAAGCAGATAACTCTTTACATTATTGGTGTCGGCAAGTGCCTGGGCTTCAACAATCTGAGTTTGCAACTGTGAAACAAGTCCGCGACTGTAATTCTGTGCGGTTTGTGTGGTATTTTCTTTTGTAATGTTTGCGTACTTTGTGACAGTAACGACATATGCAAGGATTGCCATTAGAATGACCGGTATGACAGCCATAAATAAAATGGAGCCTTGTAATGATTTCCTGATTGACATGGTCTCAATAATTCCTTTCCAAACTTTGCTAAATCATATTATATATAATAAGAAAAGATTATTCAATGAAAATTCAAATATTTTAAGAGGAGAATAAATGATGTCTTGTAAAAATGTACAAATTTTTTTGAAATAATTTGATTTTTATATGCAATGTGTGTTATAATAACTATGTTCTGTGAATGCTATATTGCATGTATGGAATAGCGGAAGCCGTATGCTCATGATATGGCTGATAATATTATACATAAGGGGGCCAATATGTTCGGCGTATATTTTGGTAAATATCTTGAAGGAAAAGGAATTCTGACACCGGAGCAGTATGAATCCATTCTTTCAGACAGTAAGAATAATAAGGTTAAGATGGGATTGCTTGCAGTAGAATCCGGTTATATGAGTGAGAAGCAGGCAGAGGAAGTGAATACACTGCAACAGATGCAGGATAAGAGATTTGGTGATATTGCAGTTGAGAAAGGATACCTTACAGATAATCAGGTGTCAGAGTTGTTGAAGAAACAGGGCGATGAATATCTTTTATTTGTACAGGCATTGGTTGAGAACAATATTCTGACTTTGGATGGAATTCAGAAAGAGATGAATGCATATAAGAAGTCCGGCAGATTTACTGCATTGGATATCGAAGCAATCAAGAGCGGTGATATTGATAAGATCGCACAGGTATTCTTGAAGGATGACAGCATTTTACCAACGGTTACAGATTATATTGCATTGACTGCAAGGAATCTTGTTCGTTTTATTGATCGTCATTTTCGTATGGAAAAGGCTGAGAAGTTGAATGAATATACAGCATCTTATGTTGCTGCACAGGAATTAGACGGAGATTATCGATTCTTTTCCGGTTTTTGCGGAGACGGTCAGGGGCTCAAACTGATCGCAGAAGCATTTGCAAAGGAAGAATTTGAGACGGTAGATCTGGATGTACTGGATGCAGCATGTGAGTTTTTGAACTGTAATAATGGCTTGTATGCAACGAAATTAAGTAACGAGGATGTAGAGTTAGACATGCTTCCACCTATTATGAAAGATCAGCCTACAACGATTCATTCAGAAGGTAATATGTACAGAGTTCCGTTTTATATTCAGGATAAGCAGGTTGATCTGATCATCTGTATTGAATCAAAATGGAGTTTGAATTAAGGAAATAAGGGTAAAGAGGTAACGGATTATGGCAAATATTTTAATAGTTGATGACTCTAGAACATCAAGAAAGATCTTAAAGGGGATTTTAGAGGGAGAAGGTTATGAAGTAGTTGGTGAGGCAACGAATGGGCAGGAAGGCTATGACAGATATGTAGAACTGAAACCGGACGTTGTGACAATGGATATTACAATGCCTGTATTAGACGGAATTGAAGCACTTAAGAAGATTAAGAGTGAGTATCCGGATGCGAAGGTAGTTATGGTAACTGCGGCAGGGCAGAAGACAAAGATGGTGGAAGCAGTACAGAATGGTGCAAGTGAATTTGTATCAAAGCCATTTGAGCCGGAGCAGTTGAAGAAGATTATTGACAAAGTGATCGGATAATATTGTTATTATAAGAGAAGAGATTATCATTTGTGGTAATCTTTTCTTTTTTTTGGAAAAAAGTCGTAAGAGAAATTGACTTCACTTTCAAGTTATTATATAGTAGTAAGCGAAGTTACAATACGATGTTGAGATACTTTAGGAGGATATTATGAGTAAGGTAAAGAGAGTATACGTTGAGAAGAAGCCTGAATATGCTGTAAAGGCAAAGGAATTGTTTGATGAGCTGACAGAATATTTGGACTTGAAGATTGAAAAAGTCAGAGTGCTGATTCGATATGATGTAGAGAATGTATCAGATGATACCTATAAGAAGGCATTGAGGACTGTATTTTCTGAACCTCCGGTAGATTATGTATATGAGACAACATTTCCTTATGATCAGGGAGATAAAGTCTTTTCTGTAGAAGCATTGCCGGGACAGTTTGACCAGCGTGCAGATTCTGCAGAGCAGTGTGTGAAATTGTTAAATGAGAAGGAAGAGCCGGTTATTCGTACAGCTACCACTTATGTGATCACAGGAGATATCAGTGAGGCACAGTTTGATCAGGTAAAGGCATATTGTATCAACCCGGTAGATTCCCGTGAGACGGATGATAAGAATATTCCGGAGACTTTGATCCAGAAATTTGATGAGCCGGCAGATGTAGAGATTTTTGACGGATTCAAAGATATGGATGAGACATCATTGAAAGAATTATATGATTCTTTGGGATTGGCAATGACTTTCAAGGATTTCCTGCATATTCAGAATTACTTCAAAAATGATGAGAAACGGAATCCATCTATGACAGAGATCCGGGTATTGGATACTTATTGGTCTGACCACTGTCGTCATACCACATTTGCAACAGAGCTTACCAATGTTACATTTGAAGATGGATATTATAAGAAACCGATTGAAGATACTTACAAAGAGTATTTGGAAGATAGAGAAGAGTTATACAAAGGACGCGATGACAAGTTCGTATGCCTGATGGACATTGCATTGATGGCAATGAAGAAACTGCGTTCTGAGGGTAAATTACAGGAGATGGAAGTTTCTGATGAAATCAATGCATGTTCGATTGAAGTGCCTGTTACGATCGATGGTGAGGAAGTACGTTATCTGATCCAGTTTAAGAACGAGACACATAACCATCCGACCGAGATCGAACCATTTGGTGGTGCAGCAACCTGTCTTGGTGGTTGTATCCGTGATCCGTTGTCAGGACGTTCTTATGTATATCAGGCAATGCGTGTAACCGGTGCAGCAGATCCGACCAAACCATTATCTGAGACGTTAGAGGGTAAATTACCACAGAGAAAGATTGT
>ERZ779681.831-NODE-831-length-10038-cov-2.31834_pt1 | contig 10038 bp, 6 predicted proteins | sample MGYA00511905_ERZ779681 | MGnify/ENA primary metagenome ERZ779681 (study PRJEB29588, sample SAMEA2144578) | human gut metagenome | biome: human gut; feature: human-associated habitat; material: faeces | place: Denmark | collected 2008/2010 ... | reverse complement strand
GCTTTGCGACTGGCGGCGGCAATAGACGGAACGGAAACAGGGAAAACGGCAATATATCCGCTGCGACTGGGAACATTCCCCGGAGAACACGAGATTATTTTTGCGGGCGACGGAGAATCGGTAACGATGATTCACAGAGCGGAAAACCGAAGAATTTTCGCTTTGGGAGCAATAAAAGCCGCGGGCTTTCTCTTCGGAAAGCCCGCGGGATTGTACGGTATGAAAGATATGTTGGAAGAATTGTTTTAAGTCGGTTTTGTTGCGCCCCTCATCACCTCGCTTTGCGAGGAGCTTCCCCCCGATGTTAAATACTCTTGGGGAATTTGCGGGTAGGTAGGTTTTTACTGCCTACCCGTTTTACATTCCCGCTCGGCTTCAGCTCATTTTATATGCGCTATACTGCGGTAAGTTGATTGCGCCTACGAACTTATAGATAATTTCGACTTCCTGCATTTTTCTGCCATCGTATTTTTCGGTTTCGCCGATATAAATCTTTTCGATGAAACTGTTGAGAATTTCGGGAGTCAACTCTTCGATTTCCGTGTAACTTTTTACAACTTTCAGAAACTTCGAGAGTTTTTCTTCGTCCTGAACCGATGAGGCAAGAGCGTTTTTGAGCTCTTGGATTTTCGTTTTCAGATTGTTACCTTCGTCCTCGTAAGATTTTGCAAGGAAGTCAAATCGTTCCTCGGTGATTCTGCCGTTTACGTTATCTTCGTAAAGTTTACGGATAGTTCTGCCGATTTCTTCCTGTCTTTCGGAAAGCCGTTTTAATTCGGCTTTTGTTTTAGCCTGAAACTTTTCCGTTTCCTTTTTAGAGCCCGACAAATATTCGTCCGTAAATTCTTTTTCGTGAAGGAAAACGTATTCGCATACCTTTTGTAAATCGCTTTTAACAACTTCGGTAAGTTCCGACACCAGAATCCGATGACTGCTACACAGACCTTTCTTTTTCTTGCGGTAGGTCGCGCAGGTGAAATTATCCATATTCCTGTTTTTCGCCACCCTTTGAATAGTAAGCCTGTTTCCGCAATCGGCACAGAAGAACAATCCCGAAAACATATTCGGCTCGTTGAATTTCGTATAAGCGCGCTTTACGTTTCTCATCTGTTGCACCGTTTCAAAAGTTTTTTCATCTATAATAGCCTCTTGCGTGTTACGATAGATTACCCAACCTTCTTTCGGTAAGCGAACTTGTTTCTTGTTTTTATACGATTTTTTCGCTGTTTGAAAATTTACCGTATGCCCGACATAAGCAACTTGGTCAAGCATATTTTTTATTGTGCCGACACTCCATATTTCCGGATATTCGCTCAGTTTATGTATGGAACGACCGCGATGAATATTGTATAGTTGCGGCGTTTCAACTTTTTCTTCCGTTAATTTTCTTGCAATTTCAGGCATCCGAACGCCGTCAACAAACATTTGGAATATCCGTCTGACCGTACCCGCGGCTTCTTCGTCTATAATCCATTTATCTTTATCGTTCGGATCTTTTATGTATCCGAACGGAGGATTAGTTGTGAGATGCTTACCCGAATTACCTTTCGCTTTAAATACGGCGCGAATTTTCTTCGACGTATCCTTTGCATAGCAATATCTGAAATCTTTATAACCTTCCTCTAAAGCTGAAAGTAAATCCAAAATTTCAGACAAAAGAATCGTAAACATGCGAATGAGCTCTGCATATATGATATGCGCCTCCAAAAGTCAAACAAACTTTTGGAGGCGCATTATTTTGAAAGGGTTTATACGTATTTTTTTAATTTTCTTCGTCTTTGTTCGCCCGTTTTTGGAGGCTTCTTTGTGCATCTTGAAAAAAACTGTTTCCGATATTATAATAATTCCTCAAAAAAACAAGAAACAAATCCCTTCTCGATTAAAAACTCAAACGCCTGTTCCAACTTTTTTCGAAAATCAGCCTGATATTGAGCATAATCCTCATAAAAATACTGTTCGTGAATCATAATTTTCACCACGTCACGATCCTGTAAATTTTGCAACTGTCGGAGATTACCGGCACAACTAAAACAATTTAATATAACGTCAATCCCCGCATATGCAATTTTATCAACGCTTACAATTTCGCCGGCTCTTATCCTTTCAGAATCCGCCTCGGAAGTTAAATAAGATTTTTTAGGCATTGCAGAATTACCGTATAGTCCCAATAAACCTTTTACCCCCAAATTCTTCAAAGCATTCAATCCCTCCGCCGTTATTTTCGTGCAATGAATCGTTGTCGTAGCAGCTAAACTTTCACTCCCTGCAAAGCGTAAAATCTCACTTTGCACCGCATTACATTCGTTATAAACCTGCTCATAAGTCGCTGATTCATAGGGATATGGATTTTCCAACTTAGAATGAAAGGACATTTTTAACCAATCGGCGTTATCCTTCCATTCTTTTCGATATTGTTCGGAAAAGGAAGAAAGATTAAAGGCCGTATCTTGATAGAACAAATTTAATTGTATTTTTACACCATACTGTTCATTAAATTCCTTTAGCATCTTTAAATACGGATGCATAAAAAGGCTTCTGCTATTATTTTCACTCAATTCGCGAAAAAAACGAATATTATCGTCTATCGTAAAAACAAAAACTTTTCGTCTCATAGCGTCTTCTCCAAAACGACAGTCTATCTACAATATTATCCAACCATTTTACTCAATTTTTCACGGAACATAATATGCCATTTCGCATCTCTCGGATATTCTTTCCAACCGCGAACACCTTCGTTATGCAAAAGTTCCAAAACCTTTTCGCGCCCAATAAAGCTTTCCAACAATTTAAGTATCATACGATCTTGTAAGGCGTCGTAAAATACTTCTAATCTTAAAGAATCCCAAGCGCCGTTATGTCCCGGATAAACAACGAAACTATCCCCGGCAGGAAACGCTCCTCCTGCATCGGAAACGCACAACGGATTGATAGGTCGGTAAGAAAGCACCGTGTTATAGAAGTTGAAACCCCAATGCAAGAATCCGTTGATATCTCTTTCGTATAGTTGCATACCAAGTATCCTATTTCTTTGCGAGGGCATATTGAAAAAACGATTGCTTAAATAATCGCTACAATAGTATGCCCACACGTTTTTCCCCACGCTATCAGGAATATGCGTTGTCGCCAACACGGGAATGTCCACAAAATCATTAGATTCCGTCGAAGACGCGTCTAAAATCTTATAATCTTTCAAATAACCTTTTATGTATTGCGCGATCTGTTTATATGCCTCAAAATCTTCCGTGTTCGGTTCATCGGAAATATGGAAAAACACTTTATTGAAAATACCCTTCTCTTTAAGGAATTTGTCAATCGCCGGCAAAAATTGAGCCAAAAACGTCTTATATTTTTTTTCAAAGGACGGTGTATCCCAACCAAATATCCGCTCATACCCATTCTTTGTGAATGCCATAATTTTAGGACAAGCCTTTGCGCCCCATTGCGTTGTAAGATGACTTAATTCAAAATACTTTATTCCCTTAGATTGCGCAAAATCTATAAATGCGTTCAATTCTGTAAAATCGAAAGAATAAACCCCTTCGACTTTTTCCGTTATCTTCACCAGCTGTACGTCCATACGCTCCCAGCCGACTTTTGTATCAAGCGCAGGCGTAAACACGGGTGTATAGAGGATATTCATCCCGTGTAAAACCGCACTATCGATGAACGAACCCAAAACACTATAATATTTCTTTGTCCAAGGTTTTATATTATAATAATTTGCAATCCCGTCATAGTGAAACCAATTTGTATAAAACAAATCACTTTCCGGCAGGCTTACGTCCATAACTTCTACATTTAATTCTGCCGTCATCGTATCCTTTTCAGGTACATCAACCGCAAAAATAAGAGTATGTTTTCCCGTTGGTAAACCACTCGGACAATGTATGGTACACCAAACGCTCTTCCATTGCTTACTCGGAATCATAACGTCGCCGTATTCAAACGGACGCAGTATATCCGGATAGAGTCTTGACTCGCCTCTATCGAAAATATAATAGTCATCACTTGAGCTGTAATTCGTTGTTTCTGCCGGAACGTTATCGACTATTCTCAATTGACAGTATTTAGACAAAGAACCCTTGACCTCTACCTTTACTTCCGTCTTGCGCCATTCGTCGTTGTAGATACACAGCTGTAAATGATAACGCTCATTTTTCAACATCGAATATTCTTCTATAAATAGAGTTGGACCAAAATGAGCAAAAACCTTATCTAACGAGCTTACAATTTTAATATCCATAATCATTCTACTTGCTAAATGTTTTACTTGCTTACTTACTCGCTTAAAAAATTATAACGCAACAATTGTTTTTGTAAGTCTTGATTCTTCTGCGGCAAAAGCCATTTTATGACTATCAATCGATATGTCAATGCAGCTGATTCCGCTTGTCTTTTCTCCGTTAAGGTACAAATAAAGTTCGTGCATTAAGCCCATATCGCCACCGGCATGTCCGCCATAAGCAACGTCGCCCTTGCCTAAATCCACTTTTTGAACGTCTTTCCCGAATACACGCAATTCCAGCTCGTTCCCTTCCACGTTCCCGCAAAGCTCCGCCTTCGTCCCGTGAATTTTCAAATCCCTATAAATTTCTTTACTAAACGCCGTCATTGTGTGCGTAGCAACTACTCCGCCCTCAAATTGAAGAATCGTGCATTGATGATCTACAACGTTGTTATCGCTATCAAAAACGCACCTATCATAATCCGTGTGAACAAGCTCGTTTAAAATATTTTCTTCCGTGTCTTCCTTTCTGTTATAATAGCGGGACATCCACGGATACTCCACATAAAGTTTTTGCGCTTTGTATACGCAATCTTGTATGCGGCAATCGGAGCAATACGCGCTTGCGCCTACAGGTTGATTTTCTTTTTTGAAAAAGGATAAATCCCCAAACGACGCGACGTTTACGCATTTCTTGTCTATGATCCAACGCAAAATATCCATATCGTGACAACACTTTGCCAAAATCATCGGAGAAGATTCCAACGAATTTTTCCAAGGTCCTCTTACGAACGAATGCGCTTGATGATAAAATCCCACGTTTTCACTTGCGCTCACATTGATGATATCTCCCAATTCACCGCTTTCAACAATTTCTTTCACCTTACGGTAAAAAGGCGTATATCTTAATACATGGCAAACAATAACCTTACGATTGTAACGCATAGCGGCTTCGTAAATTGCCAAAACGTCCTCAAGGGAATTCGCAATCGGTTTTTCCAAAAGCAAATCATAGCCCTTTTCTAAGAACGCGATCGCATGTTCTTTGTGATCAGCGTCCTGCGTAGCAATCGCCACGATATCCGCCTTTATATTAGCTTTTAAAAAATCTCTATAATCACTAAAAAACGGACAATTATATTCTCTTCTTATTTCATCCGTTTTTTTAGGATTATTTTCTATAATAGCGACTATTTTAAATTCCTCTTCTCTGAATTTGCTATAATTCGCATAAATTTTGCCTCTTTGTCCATAGCCGAAAATTACAATAGATTTTTTCATACTTCAACTTCACCTTAAACCAACTCTATTTCCAACCCGTCAAACGAAACTTTTAAACCAAACGGGGCGGCAATTTTCTCTAAATTATCCTGTAAAGGGTTTCCGTTATGCGAGAAATGATTTACATATATTTGCGTATTCTCGTCAACAACGCCCATTTCTTTCAATTTCAATGCAACCCTATTACAACCGTCAAAGCCCATATGTCCTTCCGTATCTTTTATCGGGTTGTTTACCATCGTACAATCCAAGCTTACAAAATCCAACCGGATTTTGTTTTTGAGCAAATATTCAAAGGCATCTTCATATAAGTATCCCGTGTCGTTCGCATATAAAATACTTTTATTTCCCTTTTGAATAAGATAAATAAAGCAATTTTCGTTTTTCATATGCCTTGCGCGAATAGGCGTAACAACGTATTCGTCTAAATACAGCTTTTCATACTCTTTGATAAGTATAAATTCATAGCAATCCTTTATGGCTTGATACATTTCGTTATACGCTTTGTCAAAAATTTTTTTAACTGCTTCATTTCCATATACGTACACTTTCTTTTCCGCCATATTATGCGCATAAGCTAAACCCCGCATAGTAATATCGCCGATACTGCAATGATCTATATGAGAATGTGTGAATAAAACGTATTTCACTTTACTCAAATCAAGCCCGTACTGAAATACATGATAATACGTATCCGCGGGAAAATCCAACAAAAGTTTCTCGTCAATGATTGCCTGCGAACGAGTTCTAATATTCTTTCCTTTTAACCGACGAGCATTTTGACAATATTCACAATTACAAAAAATTGCAGGGAATCCTTCCGCCGCCGTTCCTAAATATTGAAATCTCATAATGCACCTTTTTTTATTTTGGGATAGGTTTGTAATAACCTATCCCAAAACCATTTTTTAGATTAAACTATCGCAATAGAATAAGTTTTCTTAAACGACTTCGTTACTACAGGACCGAACGCGTTACAACGATCGTTGTAATTATAGAAGTCAACGCTATTGGTTACTACCACTTTGTAATTGCCTGCCGCCAAGCCTTCAATCGTATAAAGACCTTGTGCATTCTTCACAAACGTATAATCGACTTTCTTGTTATTTGCGTCGTAAATCTCTACGTTAGAAAGATTCGATCCGCTTACGTTAAGTTTTCCTTCTTCAACCTTTACGCTTGTATCAAATTTCTCAAAAGTAATTTGACCGATTTTCACTTCGGTTACGCCCTTATGATTCATTGAAGTTGCTTTGTTGAAGTTAATTGACATCCAATAACCGGGCTTAATTACACCGTATTGTTTTAAGATAAACGTTTGCAAGGAAATCTTGACTTGTACCCATTTATTCGTTTCAAGAGATATTTTATTAGGAACGCCGTTTTCTACGTCTGTGCTATTGTATAATGAAATATTACCATAGTCTGCCGTAGATGTCATATTCAGCCACACGGAAACGTACTCGTAATCCGTAAGATTCAATGCGTTCAAGTCAAACGTAGAATTGATTTTCAAGTTTGCCCAGAACGAAGAAGTTACGCTTGCTTTCCAAGAAATATATCCGCCCGTATATACGGTATCTTCGGGATTTCCAGCGTTATACGTTACAACTGCATTTGCTGCCGTACTAACAAAATTACTTGAACAATCCGCACTCATATCAATAAACTTGTTATCAAGCGTATTCGTCGTTTCGTCGAACGTTCTCGCTTCGATTCCGCCTATTCTCAACTCGGAAACTTGTGCAAAATTAGCCGCCGTTGAATTAAACGAAATATTCAGGAATTTTGCTTTATATCCCATCAGGAATGAAGAAATTTTAACGTCAACGTACACCCATTCGTTCTTGGGCAAATTCGCCGTATTCGCCAAATCGGAAGCCACGAAAGCCTTAAACGTTCCCGCCGTGCTTGATTTCGCATATAAGTAAACGCGAACGTAATCGTATTTTGCAATATCCGTTTCGCTCATTTCGGGGGTAAAAGCAAAAGCAGACCAACTCGTCGTACCTGTTGCCGTCCAACTTAAATACGCTCTTTCGCTGTCCGTCTTTGCCACGTACGACAAAGAGGTACCGCTCGATATGATATGACCCACTACCGAATCAGGCGAATCGATATTCAAAAGCGTCGTTTCCGATAACTTTTTCTGCACAATAATTTCAACGCTTGCGTCGTTTGCGCCTTCGTAAGAATAGGTAATCAACAATCTACCCGAAAGATCAGGCGTAAAAGTATCTTCCGTTACTTCAATTTTTTCGTTGTTGTATACATAGGTATATTTTGCATTACGGGTTACCGTTTCATCCGTTGCTTGATCACCACAGTAAACCTTTGCTAAATCCAAATCAATCGTATCCCCGACGAATACGTTCTCATTGTAATTGCCAAGCTTGATTTCATACGACGCTATCTTAAATTCAACGTCATTTTGACTTACAACATATCCTTTCGTCAATCCGACAATCTTTACCGTATATTCACCGGTTGCTTTTGCCAAATCGCTCCACTCGTAAACGCCGTCCGCTGTTTTATCAAAAGACTTCACAACTTCATTACCGTTCATCACGTTAACCTTGTAGTCTATAGAGCTTTGGGTTGCCACGTTCACAACAATTTTTTCGTCATTCGTAAAAGCGGATTTATCCATCGAAAGCGTAAATTCTGCTTTCTTCTTTAACTCAAATCCTGCAATCTGTACTTCTTGCACGTTATCCGCATTGCCGTCTTTGGACGAATTAAACGTTACGGAAAGGAATTTTTTCGTTAAACCATTACCGCCTTCCAAGAACGCCGACATCGGAATATGCAATTCGTGCCATTCGTTCAAAGAAAGTCTGTTTTCGTCTTGATAATTCGGCGCAGCCGCACCCACAAGGAACTTGTCCGAACAGCTCAATACTCTCCATCTGTAAGTGCCATTGGGAGAAACCGCTTTTACTCTTATGGTTACGTAGTCGTATTCGGCAAGAATGTCCGTACTAACCGTCGATTGCAATCTGAACATTTGCCAAGTAATTTTAGCATTATCTTTAATGCTCCAACTAATATAACTTTCTTGAGTCGCAGTTGCAGGCACGTAAGTTACAACGTTGTTTGCGGCAACTTGAAGATCACCTAAAACGTCGCTATTCGTCATATCCAATGCAAAAGTTTGACTCACCGCTTTACGCGTAACGTTGATTTGAAGCGTTTTAGCGACAGCCCCTTCATATGTATAAGTAAGCACGATTACACCGCTGTTAGACGGCGTGAAAGAATTACCGCTTACTACTTCTTCTTTATTTGTATACTTACTAATAAACGTAACGTCCTTTTGGGGAACGTTGCTCGTTTCCACTCCGTTTACCGTAACCTTAGCGTCAGGAATGATAAATTCTGCACCTGCCACCACGTCGGTGGGAACAACGGGAAGTTCGATTTTTGTTGCTGTATCTACAATAAATTCACCGTTTACCTCACCGATATACAAATCGTTGTCGCTTACGATTTTATAGGTATAACTACCCTTTACCAAATCATATTTAATAACGTTTCCCTCAACGGATTTCACCGTTTGAACTTCTTTCGTATCCGCATTTACGACTTCCAACTTAAACTCAGGAACAACTTCATACTTTGAAGAAACCGTAAACGTCACTTCCGTCGTCTCACCGCTCATGATGTTAGGCGCGTCGCATTCCACTTGGAAGGCTGCGGAATATTTAGCCATAATGTTTGAAATTTTCAATTCTACCAGCTCTTTATGGTTTTCAGAAGTTACACTGTTGAAGTTTACGGGAATGAAAATCTGATTAGCATTGCTCATTTTCGACAAGAATACTTCCATAGGAATGGATACCTTATACCATGTATCCGCCTTGAAGGTTTCACGATATTCCACCTCGTTAAACAAGCTCAAATTTACTTGTGAATCATCCAACGCGTCTAAATACACGTAAAATTCTACAAAATCAAATTTTTCATAATCTGAGAGCGGCAATCTCGGCGTAATGAACATATTTACCCATTCGCTGCTAGTATGTTTTACGCTCAGAACCTTACCATATTCATCATCGTCAACCATCTCTGCTGTTACGGGCTTATTGAAAGCGTATTGCGTTGCACTTGAATAATTTGCAAAATGAATAACTTCCCCCTCCAAAATAGTATCCCCGACAAAGAAATCTATCGTTGCCGTTGCCGTATTAGAGCTTCCGTCCGTAGCCGTTACGCTTATTCTGTAATTTCCCGGTTTATCGGGCGTAAACGTATAGCCGTCTCCCGTTTCCGTCAACGCTACTTCCGTCAAGCTTTCCCCGTCCACGAAATATACTCTTACTTCTTTCGACGTAATGTTTCCGCTTAAATCTGCAACTGAAATTGCAGGCAACGTATACAATACGTCGACAACGCCTTCGCTCGGCTTATTAATGCGAATCGACGGCGAGCCAAGATCCACTACCTGCAAAGTGTCTGTTTTTGTAAATGTTGTTTTTTTATCGACATGGACGGTATAAGTAATCACATAGCCTTCTACGTCGGTAATATCA
>ERZ779681.828-NODE-828-length-10090-cov-1.93264_pt1 | contig 10090 bp, 9 predicted proteins | sample MGYA00511905_ERZ779681 | MGnify/ENA primary metagenome ERZ779681 (study PRJEB29588, sample SAMEA2144578) | human gut metagenome | biome: human gut; feature: human-associated habitat; material: faeces | place: Denmark | collected 2008/2010 ... | reverse complement strand
CAAGCGCAATAAATTCCGCTCTTGCCGAGTTCGGTAGCCTTATTGAGTACGGGGAAAATACGATCCTTTCTCTTTTGTTTATATTTTTCCATGACGTCTTCCGGAATTTGCTTTTCTATCGCCGCAAGTTCCTTTCTGATACCGTCGATTTCGTCTTTTTTAGAGTCTTTCAAAGCGTTATACTTGGGCATGTATTCTTCGTACTGCTCTTTCATCGCCTTATTTTCGGCTTTGATTTTGGAAAACTCTTTCAGAACGCCCTTTATATCGCCGGCTACCGCTTCGATAGCCGCCGCAAGCGATTCGATTTCGGAAGACAGGGCCTGCGCTTTCTTCTTGATATATACGACCTGATCGAGATCGTCGCCGACTTCGAGACCGTCGTATTCTTTGATTTCCTCTTCTAACTTCGCGTAGGTGGAGTTGAGCGACGCGTATTTCGCGACGAGTTCTTCCGCCCTTTTATCGAGCGCGGATATCTGCTCGTTTACGCTCTTCAAAAACGTCTGCGCCGCGTGGGCTTTCTTTCTCTCTTCGCTTTTTGCGAGTTCGAGTTCGATGTCGCGGAGTTTCTTGTCTACTTCCTGATAAGCCAATATTTTATCCAACATAATTTTCTCCTTTCCTTCGCTCAGGCAAATCTGCCGTCGCAAAAGAAATATATTTCTTTATTTTTAAGCGTTTCACGCGCGTAGTCCGCAAAACGCTTCACTCCGAGATTTTCGGAGGCGTAGTGCGTGCAATTTATGACGGAAAGTCCGTTTTCGATTGCTTTTAATAAAACGTGGTGCGGAATATCCGCAGAAACGACCATATCCGCATTACGTTTAAGCGCCTCTTCGACCTCGGCTTCGCCAAGCCCCGCGCCGCAAAACGACGCGATTAAGCGTATTTTTTCGGTTTTATCGCCGTAAAGCGAACCTTTATCCGTTCCGAAAACGGTTTTATATCTTTCGAATATCCCATTAGCGGTATCGTCGGTTTCGGACAGTCTGCCGTAGCCGACGTTTTCGCCCAGCGGGGTTAAAATTTCGGTGATTTTTCCGCCGAGCCCTTCGGCAAGGCAATAATCGACGCCCGTTTTCGCGCAATCGAGATTAAGGTGCATAGAGATAACCGCTACGTTATTCTTTACGCAGTTATACAACGCAGAATTTTCAGAAATCGACTTCAAGGGGTTATATATCGCGGGGTGATGAGTAACGATGAGATTAACTCCCTTTTCAATCGCCGCTTTGACGCTTTCGCCCGTAAGATCGAGACAGAAAAGTATTTTTTCGATATCGCCCGTATTGCCGACGATTATTCCGCTGTTGTCATAGCCGTTTTCGAGAGCGACAAGTTTATCGGACAGTTCGATCGGCGCGTATTCGCATAATTTTTCAAAAACTTCACGGTAATTCATTGTATTATTTTTTCTAATTCGGTTATCCGTTTTTCGATTTCTTTCCGAGAGGTTTCGGAAGCCTTTTCTTTCGCTTCTTTAAGTTCGTCTATTCTGGAATTTACGAGCGCGATGAAATCTTCGCTTTTTTCGATTAAATTATCCCTGCCGTATATGTAGTCGTCGGCGGTATAAGTTTCGTTACCGCCTTTTTTTGCGAGAATCACGTCGTAAAACTTGCCGTCGCGGAAGGTATAATCGCGTAAAATCTCATAGCCGAGAGAAACGAGATCTCTTCTTACCCGTTGTGAATTTTTCATGGGTTGCAAGACGAGATATTCGGGAAGCCTCCCCGCCGCCGCAGCCAAAATATCCGAGATCGTATCCCCGCCCATGCCGGCAATTAACGCGCAATCGCAATTCCCGACGTTTTCGAACCCGTCGGACACGACCGCGGTATACTTATCGGGAAAAGTTTCCCGCAGCAACGTTTCGGCTTTTTTAAGACATTCCGCCGAGATGTCCGACGCGATTACCCTGTCGCACTTACGATTTTTCAGCATTTCGTACGCAATATATCCGTGATCGCAACCTACGTCGGCGAAAACCTTGCAATCGGGAATAAGCGATAACAGCGTTTCAAATCTTTTAGACATCTATAAACTCTTTCAGCCTCTTGCTTCTGGTGGGATGACGCAGTTTGCGTAACGCTTTCGCTTCTATCTGACGAATACGTTCACGCGTAACGTTAAATTCTTTACCGACTTCTTCGAGAGTTCTCGGTTTGCCGTCGTCAAGACCGTAGCGAAGTCTTAAAACTTTTTCTTCTCTGGGGGTAAGCGTATCTAAAATTTCGAGAAGTTGCTCTTTAAGAAGATTGCTCGCTACGACGTCGGTCGGAGCAAGAGCCTGTTCGTCTTCGATAAAATCGCCGAGGTGGCTGTCTTCCTCTTCGCCGATAGGCGTTTCGAGAGAAACGGGATCCTGCGAAATTTTCTGAATCTCGACTACCCTTTGTTCGGGAATACCCATTTCTTTGGCGATTTCTTCGGGCGTCGGTTCTCTGCCGTATTGCTGTAAAAGCAATCTTTGTACCCTTACGACCTTATTGATCGTTTCTACCATATGAACGGGAATTCTTATCGTCCTTGCCTGGTCGGCTATCGCGCGGGTTATCGCCTGACGAATCCACCACGTGGCGTAAGTCGAAAACTTGAAACCTTTCTGATAGTCGAATTTTTCGACCGCCTTCATAAGACCTAAATTGCCTTCCTGAATAAGGTCGAGAAACTGCATGCCCCTGCCTACGTATCTTTTGGCGATAGACACGACAAGACGAAGGTTCGCGACGGAAAGTTCTCTTTTCGCGCTTTCGTCGCCGTCCATCATCTTTCTCGCGAGTTCGATTTCGTCGTCGGCGGAAAGAAGGGGTACTTTGCCGATATCTTTGAGATACATCTTGACGGGGTCGTCCATGCTTATCTCTTTAAGAAGTTGGTCGTAAAGTTCCTTATCTTTTTCGTAATCGTCGACGATTTTTATGCCGTTTTCTTCAAGAGTCTTATAAATCTCTTCCATTTGCGTCGAATCGATATCTATCTTTTCGAGTTTATCGCAAAGGGTATCAGAGCCGATACTGCCCTTGGGTTTATAGGTGTTGACGAAATCCGTTTTTAATTGTTCTAATTGTTCTTCGGTAATGCTCATTTATTTATCCTCCGCCGTTTGATTCGGTTATCTTCGACTGACCGACGAAAGTTTCGCCGTCAAGTCTGATATGGCAAGTAAAAGTTGTTTTCGTTTTTCGGTATCCGTTTCGCCCGCGAATATCGCGTTAAGTTCTTTAAGTTCGTTTTCGAGCGTTTCTTTTTTAAGCGAGTTTACGCAGTCGATAAAATACCTTATCTCGCCGCGCGTACCGAACACGCTGTCGCCCGCAGAAAGTACGGCGTTATATTCGACGAGTTCGTCGCCGGCAAATTCACCCGACAATTCGGACGGAAACACTTCTTTACCCGCTTCGCGGTACGACGCGAGTATATCCCACAGTTTTCGGTGAACCGGCGACATATCGAAGCCGTCCAAACTTACGCCGACCGAGTACGGTTTATTGAAGAGCATCGCGCAGAGCGCGAATCTCGCCGCGGTCGCGTCGCGGGTTTCGGGCGTTTTTTGCTCTGCCGCGGGTTCGGTCGGTTTTTGTTCGCCGCCCTCGATTTTATAGAGATCTCTGCTTAAAGACTCGTAAGTCGTACCCGTGGTTTTACCGAGTTTACGCAGCAAATCTTCTTTTTCGCTGCTCAAATCGACTTTCGCGATTACTTTCAAGGCTTCTTCTATATACTTGCGTCTGCCGACGGTATCCCTTAAATCGTATTCTTTTTTAAGGTTATAAAGTTTGAAATCCACGAGCGGAATGCTCTGCTTCAACAGGTTGCCGTAGGCTTCCGCGCCGAATTTCTTTATTACGTCGTCGGGGTCTAACCCTTCGGGCAATCTTACCACCCTTACGGTCAAACCTTCGTTGGCGAGTATATCGAGTCCCCTTACGGTCGCTTTCTGCCCTGCGCCGTCGCCGTCGTAACTTATAAACACGGTGTCGGCGTAACGCTTTAACATTCTCGCCTGTTCTACCGTAAGCGACGTTCCCATAGAAGCGACTACGTTTCTGAAACCGCCCGCGTAGACGGAGATTACATCCATATATCCTTCGACCATGATAATGCTCGATATGCCGTGCAGGTTCTTTTCTTTTTTAAGGTTATTTATATTGTAAAGCGTTCTGTTTTTTATAAACAGTTCGGTTTCTTTGGTGTTTTTATACTTTGCGAAATTCGGTTTCTTTTCAAGCAGCCTGCCGCCGAAAGCGATGACGTTGCCGAGATTGTTTATTATCGGAATAATCAGCCTTCCGCAGAGCGAATCGTACACGAACGATTTACCATCGTCTTTTTGCTTTAACTGGCACACTCCGCACTTTATCATCTCTTCTTCGGTAAAACCTTTAGATTTAAGGTAATTAGGAAGAGAAAACATATCGAGCGACGCGCCGAGCCCGAACGCCGTGGCGACTTTTCTGTCGATTTGTCTGCTTTTGAGATATTCGCGGTGAGCGTCGGCTTGTCCGTTACGGAGATTATCGACGTAGAAAAGAGCGGTCGTCTTCATAAGCGACAACATTCTCTCTCTGTCCGAGCGGTCTTTTGCAATCTGCTTTACGTCTCTGTCGTCGTCGGGAAGCGCAAGCCCCGCCCTTTCGGCAAGATATTTTCCCGCGCCGACGTAATCGAGATTTTCCATGGTTTCGACGAAGGTTATTACGTCTCCGCCGCGACCGCAACCGAAGCACTTAAAAAACTGCCCCGCCGAATTGACCGTAAACGACGGCGTTTTTTCGGAATGACCCGGCAGCGGACAACACGCCCAGTAATTGACGTTGCCGCGTTTTTGCAATACGCAATATTTGCCTACTACGTCCACTATGTCGTTTTTGGCTTTGAGTTCGCTTATGAATTTTTCGTCGAACGCCATTATCCGCTCACCTCCTTGCGGTTCGTTTTTTTTGAATATATACTCCGTATAATGCCGGACGAGAATAATACGCTATCTTAAAAGGAAATTCTTCGGGACGAAGATTTCTTCGAACGCGTAGACCGCGTAACGATCGGTCATACTCGAAATATAGTCCGACACGACCGTATCGTCGTCGCACGAATCGAGTTCCTTTTTATAAAAATCGGGCAACTTATCTTTATTTGCTTTATAGTAGGCGTACATAAGTTCTATCATGTGTTCCGCTCTGCCCTCTTCGGCTTTGGCGGCAGACCCGATATATACTTTTTCGAACATGAAGTCGCGAAGTTCTTCCGCCGCTTCGTCGATGTCTTTGCCGAGCGTGATTTCGCTTCTTCCGAGGCTGCTTTCGTAAACCGACAAAATCATCGAATTTATTCTTTCGCGGGTACTCTTGCCGAGAAGTTTTTTGGTATTTTCGGGCAAATCGTTTTCGGTGATTATCCCGGCGCGTATGGCGTCGTCGATGTCGTGATTAAGGTACGCTATGCGATCGGAAAACGAAACCACTTTACCCTCGCAAGTATGCGGATGCCCCGATTTTTTATGTTCGACTATACCGTCGCGCACTTCGTAGGTAAGGTTAAGCCCTTCGCCGTCGTTTTCGAGTTTTTCGACTACCCTTAAAGACTGAACGTTATGCTCGAAACCGTGTGGATTAAGTCTGTTTAAGACTCTTTCTCCCGAATGACCGAAAGGCGTATGACCGAGGTCGTGCCCGAGAGCAATGGCTTCCGACAAATCTTCGTTCAAAGACAGACACCTCGAAATGGAACGCGCTATCTGCGCCACGTCGAGAGTGTGCGTAAGCCGCGTCATATAGTGATCGCCTTCGGGCGAAAAGAAAACCTGCGTTTTGTTCTTCAGCCTGCGGAAAGCTTTGGAATAAATTATCCTGTCTCTGTCGCGCTGAAATTCGGTGCGCATAGGGCACGGTTCTTCTTCCCTCGCTCTGCCTTTCGTATTTTCGGAAAAACATGCGAAAGCCGAAAAACACGCGCGCTCTTTTTCGTACGTTTTTTGTTTTGCGTCGAACAAAATATCGCTCATGGCAACCACCGCCGAAAAGTTATTCTATAATATTATTCTATATAAAACGTAAAAAATCCTTTATTTTTTGCATTTTTTTCGTAAACTCGGGAATTTTTTTTAATTTCGGTAAAAAAAACGGGGTCGGCGTTTTGCCGAGCCCCGAATAATTTAACCCAATCGCTTAAATTCTTTACGGAGTTTATAGACGATTTTCTTCTCTAATCTCGATATGTAACTCTGCGAAATCCCGAGAACGTCGGCGACTTCTTTTTGCGTTAGTTCTTCTTCTCCCTTAAGCCCGAAACGCAAATCCATTATCTGCCGTTCGCGAGGAGATAATCGTTCTATAGCCTCTCTTAACGTTCTCGTTTCGTCGGCGTTTTCCATATCCTTATATACTATATCGCTATCCGTGCCGAGTACGTCGGACAAGAGAAGTTCGTTGCCTTCCCAATCGACGTTCAAAGGCTCGTCGAGAGATATTTCGCCCTTTATTCTCGAAACCTTTCTTAAATACATAAGAATTTCGTTTTCGATGCAACGCGAAGCGTAAGTCGCAAGTTTTATATTTTTATCGGCGTTGAAAGTATTTATAGCCTTTATAAGCCCTATCGTTCCGACGGATATAAGGTCGTCCAACTCCACTCCCGTATTGTCGAATTTACGCGCGACGTACACTACGAGCCGTAAATTATGTTCGATAAGGTCTTGTCTGACTTTTTCTTCGCCCCGACAAAGCAGCGAAATTTTCTCCTGTTCTTCGTCCGGAGAATAAGGCGAAGGAAGCGCGTCCGCGCCCGTTACGTAGTTGACGTAATCGTCGTTTACGCAGAATAATTTTTTGAGAACGGCTTTAATTTCAGTTAACATATTTTCACCTACGCCAAAATCGGACTTAACAATAAATCGAATTCGTTTTGCGCCGAAAACGGCGAAGAACTCACTCCCATCATTACGTTATATATTATATTCGGACGAGTTCCCGAATATATCACCATTCTTTCGGGCTTATAGACTTTAATTTTCGTTTCGCCCGCCAAGGTTTTAGCCGTAATCTCGCCGACGTAAAACTTATTCATATCGATATTAAAAAATTTACGTCTGAACGCCTCAACGGAACAAATAACAACGGGGCAACCCGATTTTTTATATCTCAGTCCGTTGCCGCTGTCTACAAAACCTTTAAGACTAAAACTTTCGCCGCCGAAACAAACGGATACTTCCGCCGAAAATTTATAATTCGTCTTTCTGACGTATATCTTTTTGACAACTGCGTTTATCGCGTAATACAGAGCGATACCGCAGAGTACGCAGAACCCCACGGGAAGTTTGCCGTCGCCGAATCCGGTAAGGACGTCGTATTTCGCCCCCAGCAGAAAAGAAAAAGCGACGACCGCTCCGCCGAACAGAAAGGTATATAAAATAAACAAACAATAACAAAATAGGTACTCCCTGATATTCCGGAACTTGCCGCTTATCGCCGAAATCACCATTCCGACCGCAACTTTTGCCGAGAACAGCGCTCCTTTATTAATCGATAACGTAGGGATAACGAAAGCAGCGACCGTTCCGACGACGGCAGAGAGTAACGCGAGTAAAAAATTCGGTTTTAATTTGAGCGTCTTTCTCGACAGTGATATGAGAAGATAATCTATCGCCATATTGTCGATTATGACGTATTCGACGTAAACGACCATACCACGATTATAAAACTATTACACGCCTGTTTTTTGACAAGTTTAATCGTTTGGTGCAACTTTTTGTCGCTAAAAACCGCTTATGCAAACCGAAAAAGTTGCATTACGCAAGAGAGTTTGTTATAATGATTATATCGAAAAAGTCGTTTTAAGGAGTTTTTATGGATATAAATCACTATAAACCCTACGGTACGCTTAACAAAAAACATCTGATTTCACTCGAAAACTACACCGAGGAAGAGATTTACGAAATATTAAAAAGGGCGAACGATATTGCCGAAAGATTAGACGCGGGCGAAAAGCAGTCTTCGTTGAAAAATAAATACGTATATCTGATTACCAAAAGCGGATTTTCGAGGTCGAGAATAGCATTTGAAACGGCAGTTACCAAGTTATCGGGTACGTTCACCGTTTCGTCGCTGCCGGGAGATAAAATAGATTCGGTTCTGACGGATTCGCTGTCTATGCAAGCAATAGCATATTACGGCGTCGACGCCGTCGTGGTCAGAACGGATATTACCGCAGACGCGGAAACGCTCGATAAACACGTAGATTTGCCGATAATAAACGCAAATCCGAAAAGCGGACCTTTGGAAGCGTTATCCGCCCTTTCGACGGTATGGGAAAAGAAAAACAGACTTTCCGGGCTTAAAGTCGCAATGGTCGGCAACCCTTCGGTCTTTGCGGAAAATTATCTGTACGCTTTCGTAAAATGCGGAGCGGACGTTACGGTAATCTGTCCGAAAGAACTCTACCCCGACGAAAAAATCAGAAATTATTGCGCTCAATACGGAGATTTAAGCGTAACCGACGATTTGACCGCGGGGCTTAAAGACGCCGACTGCGTATTCGTTTCGGACGACGCGACTATGAAAGAATACGCTTTGACTCCCGATAAGTTATTCGTAGCAAAACCTACGGCTTTGATTCTTCATTCCCTTCCGATTACGAAAGAAAACTCGCTTATGAGTGAAGAAGTCGCAACTTCGCCGAACTTCGCAGGGTTGCGACTTGCCGAAAATTTACAAAAGATCATTATGGCGGTTCTCGATTTACTCGTGGCGAAATAATTCCGGTCGACGTACGAAAGCCCCGATAATCGCAAAGCGGGGCCGAATTTTTATGTAGGCGACCCTTAGCCATGCCGGACACGGCGTATAATCAGTCGTTATATTTATTGAAGTTCTTCTACCGTATGGGCGATAAACGTAATATGATCGCCGACACGTTCGAGATTGGACACGAGATTGATAAACACCGCGCTCGATTCCGGCGGACAACTTCCGTCGTTAAGGCGTTTTATATGTCCGTCGATAAGCGACCTTCTCATGCCGTCTACCATGTTTTCTTTTCTTTCGAGATCGTCGAAGCGCGTCTTGTCGAAGGTTTCGAAAATCACTATCGCAATCTTATACATTTCGGCGAGCAAGCCGTACATCGACTTCAAATCTTTGAGTACGCTGTCGGAAAATTTAAGGTTCTTTTCTACGTAAGAGCGTGTATATTTTACGAAGTTGTCCGAAATTTCGGAAATACGCAACATATCGCCTATCGCATGGTACATTATAGAAATTTTCTGATCGTCGTGTACCGACACGTTTTCCCCCGAAACCTTTATAAGATAATCGGTAATCTGTTTGGAAATAAGCGTTATGTCTTCGTTTTCGGCGTTTATATCCTCCGCAAGGGACGTATCGCGATTCATAAAGGCATCGAAAGATTTGCCCAAAACTTCCATACACTTATCGCCCATGGCGATCGTTTCTTTCTGCAGTTGCGCAATCGCTACGGTCGGCGTACTTAAAATACGTTCGTCCATATACGTGATATGCATTACTTCTTTCTGTTTTTTATCCCTTATCAATAATTCCGTTATCTTAACGATATATCTGGTAATCGGCAGAAAAATTAACGTGCAGATCGAATTGAACGCCAGATGGAACAACGCAAGTTGCATACGCGCGGACATCTTCGCTTCGCCGAAGTCGATGAGAGGTATCCAGAAATCCTGCATAAACCCGCTCCAGATAGCAAGTATTATAAGGAACAATACCGAACCGCAGAAGTTAAACAGAAAGTGAATAAGCGCGGCGCGTTTGGCGTTCGTGGTCGCGCCCATGGAACTTATAAGCGCGGTTACGCAAGTACCTATATTAGTGCCGAGTACTATGTATAAAATGGCGTTGCCGCCGCTGCCTATCTGTATGCCCGCGGTCAGCATCGAAAGCAAAATGGCGTTTACCGCCGTAGACGACTGCATTACCGCCGTTATCAACGCGCCTATGAACATAAGAACGATCGGTTCTAAAAAGGTGGGATTGATTTTGGCTTTTAAGGCGTTTTGCAGCGCGACGTTTTCTTTCAGCGCGCCGCTGCAAGCCGAAATTATCGTCAGACCGAAAAA
>ERZ779681.817-NODE-817-length-10226-cov-1.76423_pt1 | contig 10226 bp, 9 predicted proteins | sample MGYA00511905_ERZ779681 | MGnify/ENA primary metagenome ERZ779681 (study PRJEB29588, sample SAMEA2144578) | human gut metagenome | biome: human gut; feature: human-associated habitat; material: faeces | place: Denmark | collected 2008/2010 ... | reverse complement strand
GAAGACGATCGTGGATAAGATGTACGGAGATTATGAAGAGAAGTTTGCACAGTGTCGTACACTATTCTTATATATGTTTACGCACCCGGGTAAGAAATTGAACTTCATGGGAAATGAGATCGGACAGTTCCGGGAATGGGCAGAATATCGTCCGCAGGATTTTGATATATTGGCATCTTATCCAATGCATCAGATGTTTACAAGATATATGAAGGATCTCAATCATATTTATCTGTCGCATCCGGCATTATATGAAGGGGAATATAATTCGGACTGTTATCAGTGTGTGATCGGTGATAGAGCATGGGATCTGGTCTATGCCTATACAAGACATGCAGGTGAAGAACAGATATTAACTGTGTTTAATTTTGGCGATGTTCCATACAGGAATTATCTGGTGAAACTTCCGGGTAATCATGAATTGGTGGAATTAGTGAATACAGATGCTGTAATTTATGGGGGAGATACAAAGAGTGGACGAAGAATCCCGGTACGAAACGGACAGTGTATGGTGGATCTGCCGGCGTATTCTGGTTGTCTGTTCCGGGTAGAATAAGAGATGTGCATTCGTGTACCGGGAAATGAAACCGGTTGAGATTGGAGGAGATATGACAGATTGGATTATTGAAACGGATTTACGGATACTGAATAGTGTACAGAATACATTTCGCTGTGGATTCCTGGATTGGTTTTTTCCCCAATTTACAAGTTTGGGCGAGAAGGGCTGGATCTATATTGCGATCGCGTTGATCCTGCTTGCCATTCCGGCATACCGGAAATGGGGAGCATCGCTTGCAACGGCATTGATGTTTGGATTGATATTTGGAAATATGATGATCAAGAATATAGTAGGACGTACAAGACCTTATGACCTGGTCGGACATTTTGAATTGCTGGTGGATCCGCTTGGTGATTATTCGTTTCCTTCCGGGCATACGATGGCGGCATTTGAATTCTTCGTTGTGGTCTGTATGATGCCGGTGAAGAGGAGATATAAGGTGATTGCCGGAGTGTGTGCAGCCTTAATGGCATTTTCGAGACTGTATCTGTATGTACATTTCCCATCGGATGTATTGGCAGGGGCATTGCTTGGAAGTCTGTTTGGATTCTTAGGAGTGCGAATTGTGCAAAGGGTCTGTAGAAAATAGAGAATAGAGATATATAACAAGAACCTCAGCTTATGCTGAGGTTCTTAACATTTTTCCAATTATTGCTGATATGTTGCAAGGAAATCACGAAGTCTTCCGATTGCGACTTTCAGATCATCTAACTGTGGCAGATATACAATACGGAAGTCCGGCTCCTGCCAGTTGAAACCGCTGCCCTGTACAACCAGTACATGTTTCTGACGCAAGAAGTCTAATGCGAACTGTACATCATTCGTAATATTGAATTTGTTCACATCTAATTTTGGAAAGATGTAAAATGCAGCATCCGGTTTAACGGCACTGACACCCGGAATATCATTTAATGCCTTATAAATATATTCACGCTGTTCGTAAATTCTTCCGCCCGGTAACAACAATTCGTCTGCACTTTGTATTCCGCCGAGTGCTGTCTGGATAATGGACTGAGCCGGAACATTTGCACACAGACGCATGGAGGATAACATGTTAAGTCCCTCTATGTAACCTTTGCAATTTGATTTGTCACCGCTTAAGCTCATCCAGCCACTCCGGTATCCGGCAATGCGGTGAGACTTGGATAGACCGTTGAAAGTAATACACATCAGATCCGGTGCGAGAGAGGCAATGCTGACATGTTTCTTGCCATCCATCACAAGACGATCGTAGATCTCATCCGCAAAGATAATTAATTCGTATTTTCTTGCAAGTTCCACAATCTCTTCGAGGATCTCTTTCGGATAGAGAACACCGGTTGGATTGTTCGGGTTGATAATGACAATACCTTTTGTACGATCGGTGATCTTACTTTCCATATCGGCAATATCCGGATACCAGTTTGCCTGTTCATCGCAAATGTAGTGAACCGGTTTGCCGCCTGCCAAGTTTGCAGCGGATAATCCGGTGCGGGAACTAAGATCTCGTCGCCATCGTCCAATAATCCCTGCATACTCAGTGTGATCAATTCGGAAACACCATTACCGGTATAAATGTCGTTGATTCCGACATTCGGGATGTTCTTTAACTGGCAATATTGCATGATCGCTTTTCTGGCACCGAATATTCCCTTGGAATCGGAATATCCCTGGGATTCCAATAAATTGTAACGGATATCCTGAATGATCTCATTTGGTGCATTGAATCCAAATGGATATGGATTACCGATATTCAACTTCAATATATCAATGTTATCTTCAATCATACGGTTGGCTTCTTCTCCAACCGGTCCTCTCACGTCATAACATACATGATCTAATTTGTGGGATTTGTTAAACTGTCTCATAATAGGATGCTCCTCCTTCTAAATTGCATAAGAAAATTCTTAGCATAAACTTTCTATATTATAGTACCAATCATTCTGTTTGTATATAAAAAAATACAATCTGTAGATGAAATATCTTTCTTTCATATTGTGATACTTGAAAGTTATCATATAAATGATGCGTATACCCTTGACAATATGGTCTATACATGATACAACTGTACTATAACAAGTGGTACAGTTGGAACAGCGGGAATAATACACAAGTGACATCGGATGCAGAATTAGATTCAGACATTACGATGCCAGGGAGTATGTTGGAAAGGAGGACTGGAATGATTACATTAGATTTCAAAGGCAGCAAGCCAATCTATGAACAGATTGTAGAGCAGATGAAGTTTGCGGTCATGAAGGGCTATCTGAAGCCGATGGATGCAATTCCATCTGTCAGGAAGTTAGCATTGGAATTAAAGATTACACCGGGTACAGTGGCAAAGGCATATCAGGAATTAGAGCGGCAGCATATGATTATGACGATCCGGGGCAAGGGGACATTTATTGCAGATGAGATTACAGTTAAGCCTGACGAGACAAAGATAATGGAGATCCGCAAGCAGCTTACAACCGAGATTATGGAACTTAAGATGATGGGTTATAACCGGGAACATATTGTGGAACTGGTGAAGGAGATTTATGAGGAGATGAGTATATGATAGAAGTTAAGAATGTGGATAAGGGTTACAATAACGTTCCGGTATTAAAGAATGTCAGTCTTACGGTAATGCCGGGAGAGATTCATGGATTGATCGGTGAGAACAGTGCGGGTAAGACCACTTTGATCAAATGTATGACGGGAATCTATCGAACAGATGCGGGAGAGATCCGATATGATGGAGAACTGGTATTTGATAATCCGAAGGTGAAAGAACGAATTGGCTATGTTGCAGATTACAACGAGTACATTGGCACGAATACGATCAAACAGATGGTTCGGATGTATGAGATATTCTACCCGAAGTTCAATGTAGAGAAGTTCAATAGCTGGAATGAGATCTTTGAACTTCCTGTGACCAAAAGAATCTACTCGTTGTCAAAAGGACAGAAGATGCGGCTGGCATTTATGTTAGAGACGGCAAAAGAGCCGGATTATCTGATTTTGGACGAACCAACGTCTGGGTTAGATCCGGTAGCGAAGGCAAACTTCTATAATCTGTTAGTGCAGGAAGTAGAGCAAAGAGAGATTGGCGTGTTGATCAGTTCTCATAATCTGGAAGGATTAGAACGGATCTGCGATTCTGTTACAATGCTGCATCAGGGTGTTGTAGAGAGGCAGATGGCAATGGAAGACATGAAATGCGAACTGACCAAGTTAAACATTGTATTTGAAGGCGGGGCATCGCAGACCGTATACAATATGCCACAGATTATGAGAATCAGTAATGTGGGAAGTATCTATACGATCGTAGTGAAAGATTATGATGAATCATTTGCACAACAGCTGCGTAAGGCAGGTGCCAGTCTGATCGAGCCATTGGATATTTCTTTAGAGGAATTGTTTGTTACGTTAGAAGAAAAAAGGGATGTGCTGCCGGAAGAGACGGATCAGAGATGACAGGAGGGGTTGCTATGAAAGAGAATAGGAAGATTGCCAGACAATTAAAGAATTTCTATATCGGTGTTGCTGTGGTTGCGCTACTTCTGGTTATATTCAATGTCTTATATGCAGGATATGATTCCGGTCTGGCATTTACCGGAGAAGGTATGGAGCAAAAGATTGAGCGTATGGTTACAGAACAGGCTGCCAATCATACCTTTCAGTTAAATACAGATGGTTTTGAACTGATAGCACAGGTGCAGACAGAAGGGGCGTATGAGATCGGTAATACGAATCTTTTCTTCATGTTATTATTGCTGTTTGTGGCATGGGGAATATATTACATGCAATATCAGAGGGGACAGACAAAGGAATTCCTTCTGACAACACCAGTGAAAGGACGTAAATGGACCCTGCAGCCATTCTTTGTAATGGGAGGAATTGTAATTGCTGCTTATGTATTCGAGGGTATTGGGTTATTGCTTGTGCAGACAAGATATAATCAACTGTACCAGAGAATTGTGGAGAGCAAAGGACTTGGAACCATTGATTCTTCGTGTATAGAGAGGGCAAATGCGGATCTGTGCGGAATGCTTTTGGTGCAAGTATTAATTGTCTTAATATTGTATGTATGGTTTTCTTTTTGGATGGTCGCATCTAAGCATAAAGTAGTTGGAGCTCTTGCAGCATGCGGATTCATTTATTGGTATTATTGGGTGATAGACTTTTTCTATTATCTTGGGGATCCATTTTTTGATATGGTGGAAGAGACCAGCTATGACATATCGGTGTTTAAGGTGGCTCGTATTCTTTATTATATTATCAATCCATTTGCGTTATCTGAACAGATGTCCGGTGCATTTTCACAGCAAACGGAACCGGGATATTCCGTGGGAACCTGTATGGCAATCAAGGTGGCAGAGATTGTGATCGGTATATTTGCTATTATATGGATTGCACGAAGAAGAGAATATTCCAAAGGCAGATTCTTTTACACAACGGGAATGGATGTGTTTGTTTCCATTCTGGCAGGAATTGCAGCTTTAGGGCTTGTGTTTGTAGGGGATTATCAAACGGCTCACATAGAGGGAAAGACGATCGTAAAGGGATGTATTGTGGCTGTTGTGATAGCAGCTGTTACATTTTACGTATTGCATTTGGGATTTACATCTATATCAAAGGAGAAAGAACAAAAATGTATCCGGATTACGCGTAAACGGGCGTATCAGGAAGCGTCCTGCCTGTTCCGGATAGAATGGAAAGAGAACCTATTCTTTTTGGTGGCAAACTGTATCTGGTGGATTGTCCAGTGCAAGGGGTACAGTTTGTTTTGGGGTATTACACAAAGTATAGATGTGGTACATTCTTATTCGGTCAATCGGATAGAGGATGCGGTGAGTCTTGTATATAATAGTTTAGACATTGGTGCTGGAGAGATCATATCCTGGTATATTGGTGGAGTGGTTATCGCTCAGATCATCTGGCTGTTAGGTCGCAAATTAATACAAAGCTACAAAGAAAGAACGGTATCGGGAAGAGAATTCATGGCAAAACTGCCGGTTAGCAGGCAAGCCCGGTATCGGTATGAAACCATTCGGGATTGTGTGATGCTGATATTACCGGTTATTATCTCTACATTTATGATTCAAAGTCAATTTTTTGGAGTGTTACAAGGAGCATCCATTAATATATATTGGGGCGGCCGGGCCATATGGGGACTTACGATCATAAGTTGTTCTTATCTGCTTATGGTGTATGGATTGATTCGCTGGATTGAAGTACTGATACCAAATGGTGTACTTCGAATGCCTGTGGCTGCAAGCTTCCTGTGTGCAATTCATATGGTGAATACGGTATTGGATCGGTGTGGGGCAGTTGGTCGCACGATCAATAATCTGCTCACATTACACGCGCCTTTAGGGGGCAGCATAAATGCAAAAGGGGAATACATATATGATCTAAAGAAGCCGGAGATCTTCTTTGATTCTGCAATGGAATACGTTCATTCGTCGGATTATAATGTAACGGCACCGGCCCAGTTTTCTGCATTTTACAATGCATCCAATGTATCAAATTATATCGGATATGTATTATTATATATTGCAATTGCGGCTGTATTCTTATATTTTGCAGGAAGATTAGCAAAGAAACAGGAACATTCCGTAGAAGGGTTGTATTTTCCATTTGCCAAATATGTATTTGCGGCGGCAGTATCCATTGCGATGGGAATTGTATTGATGCAGAATGCAGTTGCGTGGTGGCACAGAATGATAATTGGAATATTCATTATCGGCATTTTTGTCGTATTCGTCTATTACTTAGATCCGGAGCGGAAATTGATAAAAAGACAGAAAGAGGGAGTGGTAAAGTAAACCGTTTTATGCTAGAATATATATAATTGTGACGAAAATAAAAGGAGGCATAGGACGAAGTGAGAAGTATATTAACCAATGTAAAGCGAATCCGAAAGCAGGTATTTACGGAAGTTGCAAATCTTGCATATAATTCAGAGAATATCATTGATGATATTGAGGCGATTCCATATCGAATAACACCGGGAGATACTCCGCAGTATTGTGAGAGTATCTACCGGGAACGGGCAATCACAAGAGAACGGATCCGTTTGGCAATGGGTATGTCCCTTCGCCCGGAGGACAAGCCGGTACATCTGACACAGGGGATTGAAGAGAGTAATATTGATGAGAAATATTACGAACCACCGCTTATGCAGGTCATTCCGGCTGCCTGTAATGCCTGTGAGCATAATGTTTATGAGGTAAGTAATCAGTGTAAAGGCTGTGTTGCGCATCCTTGTAAGGAAGTGTGTCCGGTTGGTGCGATCCGTATGGAGAATGGCAAATCGGTGATTGATAAGAATATCTGTATCAAGTGTGGAAAGTGTAAGAGCATCTGTCCGTATGATGCAATTTCCCATAAGCGGCGTCCGTGTGCAGATGCCTGTGGTGCGAATGCCATCGTAAGTGATGAATTAGGACGTGCAAAGATTGATGAGAAGAAATGCGTATCCTGTGGTATGTGTATGGTCAACTGTCCATTCGGAGCGATTGCAGACAAATCCCAGATATTCCAGTTAATCCGGGCACTTCGTTCCGGAAGAGAGATTTATGTGGCAATCGCGCCGGCATTTGTCGGTCAGTACGGTCCATATGCAACACCGGATAAGATCAAGGCAGCTTTATTGAAACTGGGATTTGCAGGGGTATATGAGGTTGCGATAGGTGCCGATATGGGAGCCATGACAGAGGCGCAGCATTATGTGGAAGAAGTGGCAACAGGTAAGTTGCCATTCCTGTTGACTTCCTGTTGTCCGTCATGGGCAATGTTAAGTAAGAAACATTTTCCGGAAACAATTGATAAGATATCGAATGCGTTGACGCCGATGGTAGCAACCGCAAGAGTGATCAAGAAAGAACACCCGGATTCTTCTGTTGTATTTATAGGACCATGTGCGGCAAAGAAATTAGAGGCTATGCGTCGTACTGTTCGGAGTGATGTGGATTTTGTTATCACGTTTGAAGAATTAGACGCAATGTTTATTGCACAGGATATTGAATTTGATGATTTTAAGGTTGGTGTTCCGGTAGAAGATGCGACCGGTGCAGGACGTGGATATGCGGTTGCCGGAGGTGTTGCGAAGGCAATCGAAGCGTGTATCAAGGAGTATTATCCGGGAACAGAAGTGCATATTGAACATGCAGAAGGTCTGGATGAATGTCGTAAGATGTTAATGCTTGCTAAGGCCGGTAAGAAGAATGGATGTCTGATTGAAGGTATGGGATGTCCCGGTGGATGTGTTGCAGGTGCGGGAACGAATATCCCGATCAACAAAGCAATGGTGGAAGTTCGGAATTTTGCAGGATCAACAAAGAAAGCAATTCCGGATCCGGATGTTGTGAAAGACTATTATCCAGAATAGAAGGTGTAATATATGTATAATTATTTGATAGGAATGGTGGCAACCGGAGATAATTCCAAGCCATGGCTGATCGCTATCTGCATGATCGTTTCGATCATCGTTGTCATTACGTTGCTGTTGTTAGGATTGAAAGACAGAGACGATGATGAGGACGATACGGAGGAATAGGCAGTGAATAATTTTATATATAGTCTGAATGCAACGATGCCAATCTTTCTTGTTATGATACTTGGCTGGTGGCTTAAGAAGATTCATTTTCTGACAGACGATTTTGTAAGCGTAGCGGATAAGTTAGTATTTAAGGTTGCATTGCCGGTATTTGTGTTCAAAGATATTGCCGGTGCAGACTTATCCAATGATTTCAGTCTGAAGTTTGTATTGTTCTGTTTCTTTGGAACCTGTATTTTTTTCGGTGCGACCTGGTTGCTGGCTGAGATTTTTATAAAAGATAAGAGTATGATCGGAAGCTTTGTACAGGGAAGTTTCCGGGGGAGTGCGGCAATCCTTGGAATTGCGTTTGCACAGAATATATACGGAAGTTCGGGGCTGGTTCCGATGATGATCGTTGCGTCAATTCCCCTGTTTAACATTTTCTCTGTTATCGTGTTGATGAGGAGCGCCAATGCAGGCGATACAGATAAGAAAGCGGTCATTAAGAAGACCTTGAAAGGAATTGTAACCAATCCGATCATTATCGGTATTGTGGCGGGTATTCCGTTTGCATTGTTGAAGGTGCAGTTTCCGGTTATTATTGAGAAGGCATTGACAAGTGTTGCCAGCTTGTCCACACCACTTGCCCTGATCGCTATTGGCGGAGGATTCTCGACCGGAGCAGCCCTTAAGAAATGGAAGCCAACTCTGGTTGCATCGATTATTAAGTTGGTGATCATACCGGGAATCTTCCTTCCGGTTGCGGTTGCGATGGGATTCCGGAATGAAGAGATGGTTGCCTTGTTAATCTTAACAGGAGCGCCGACAACGGTAAGTTCTTATATTATGGCAAAGAATATGAACAATGACGGAGTATTGGCATCCGGTATCGTTGTGATGACGACCTTGTTGTCATCTGTAACTTTGACTGCAACAATCTTTATATTACGCTCAACCGGAGTGATCTGATGTTGAAAAAACCACGCGATATGCGTGGTTTATTTTTTTAAGTGCTCTAAGAATAAGGAAATACATATGTTTTATTCATATAAGACTATGAAAATAAAGGTGTAAACAAAGATGATGCATAATAATATCAAGTATTGATGGAAAATATTTATAAAAATAAAGTTTGAGAATATATTAAGTTAATAAAATTAAGATAAAGAATAATTCACTTTACATTTTAATGAAAATACAGACTCAAACTTAATAATATGCATTAAAATTGTTAGAAAAATACATTTTGTTAGGGCGCGTTCATTGACAGAAATGCGGAATTCCCATAAAATAGGCGTTACGAAAGAGAGGATAAAGATATGGAGAATCGATTAGTAGTAAGTAATGACAAGACCAATTTATTAGAGTTAGAAGAGCATATGTATCATTTGGTAGATGTTGAGAAGCCGAATGTATTTCACAACCTTTTTCCATATGATGAGATACCGAAGATTGCATTTAACGAGAGAATTGTTCCGCACAATATGCCGAAGGATATCTGGATTACGGATACGACATTTCGTGATGGACAGCAGTCAAGAGAACCATATACAACAGAACAGATCGTTACGATCTATGATTATCTGCATCGCTTAGGTGGCCCGAATGGACTGATCCGTCAGAGTGAGTTTTTCTTATATAGCAAGAAAGACCGGGATGCAGTATATAAATGTCTGGAGAGAGGATATCGTTTCCCGGAAGTGACAAGCTGGATTCGTGCCTCAAAGAAAGACTTTGAACTGGTAAAGGATATCGGAATCAAGGAGACCGGCATTCTGGTCAGTTGTTCCGATTATCATATATTCTATAAGATGAAGAAGACCAGAAAGCAGGCGTTAGAGCAGTATTTGTCGGTTATCCGGGATTGTCTGGAGATTGGTATCAGTCCAAGATGTCATTTGGAGGATATTACCAGAGCAGATTTCTATGGATTTGTAGTTCCATTTTGTTCTGAACTTATGAAATTGATGGATGAATATAAGATTCCGATCAAGATTCGTGCCTGTGATACGATGGGATATGGTGTCAATTTTGCCGGAGCCGTAATTCCACGTTCTGTGCAGGGTACGATCTACGGTCTGATCAAACATGCAGGTGTGCCAAGTGAGATGTTAGAGTGGCATGGTCACAATGACTTCTATAAGGCGGTAACGAATTTCA
>ERZ779681.814-NODE-814-length-10239-cov-1.79939_pt1 | contig 10239 bp, 10 predicted proteins | sample MGYA00511905_ERZ779681 | MGnify/ENA primary metagenome ERZ779681 (study PRJEB29588, sample SAMEA2144578) | human gut metagenome | biome: human gut; feature: human-associated habitat; material: faeces | place: Denmark | collected 2008/2010 ... | reverse complement strand
TATTAGAAGCTATCCACATATCATTGTCTTTTGTTGTCTTGCTTTTACTTGTGTGTCAGCTTCTATTATACTGTTTGCATCAGATTTATTATATTTGATATTGCTGTTAAAGCATTCGTTTATGTCTGAATCTAAAAGTTTATTAAGTGTACTCATTATGCCGGCTTTTTGCTCGGCAATTTCAATAACTCCATTTTTGTTTTTATCAAATAAAGAGTTATGTATTGAATTGTTGTTTGAAATGTCGGGTTTATTGCTAAATTCTATGGACTCGTTGGACATTGAATTTAGCGAATTTATCTCAGACATATAATGTTACTCTCTAAAAATATTCACAGTTATATAATAAAAGTATTTGTTGAGGGGCTGAATTTCAGGCAAAAACAGATTTGTTACATATATTAACGGCAATATATATTTTATTCCGGAATTTCTGTTGTCAGGCAATGAACTCCACCTGCTAGATTTTCTAAAGAATCTTGTATTTCGCCATTTTTGCCTTCTACAAAATATACATTTTCTTCTTTTATATAAGGTTTCAATGAGTTAACAAATTCTTTTTCAAAACTAAAACCACTTTCTTTTATTATCTCTGGTGTTAGTCCAATTCTTTTATCAAAATCTGATTTATTAGAAATATATACCATTTCGTCCTTTTTATTTTTTGTAATAATTGCATTCATGAAATTAAGCGAATGAGTAAGTTGTTGTTCTTCAGGTTTTATACTTTTTTCTTTTGAAACACATGGATAAAAAGAAAGAAGTTCTTCTGGAAACAAAGGTAAAAAAGCAAGTTTTTTTGATTTTTTATTTGAAGCTTCACTTATATACTCTTTTGCAATTTGTATATCTTCAGGTTCAGGAAATGTTTGATAAATTCTTCCAGGAACACCTATAACTTGAAAACCTTTATTCTCTAAAATATCTTTTACATCTTCTCTTGGTGCTTGAACATTATTAAGAACGGATTTCTTGAATTTATTTAATTCCTTATCCAAATTTTCTTTTACTACTAACAATTCTGTTTTTTTAGGTTCTTTTTTAAGAAGTTTTTGAATAGATTTCATTCCTTTATTAAAAGCTTTTATTGTTAAAGAATCATCTGTAAGCAAAATTCTTTTGTTATCTAAAGGTCTAACAAACAAATCTATATGATAATCCATCTGTGGTATGTATTCAATTTTATCTACTCCCAAAACACTTTTTGCACCTTCAAGTTTGTCTATGCTTTTTTGTACATCTTGACCTGCAAGAAGAATATCTTTACCATCTGTATCCTTTATATAATACATATTTCCACCCTGTGGAATTTCTCTATCGAAATCTTTATACAACCCAAGTTTGCGTGATAAATTATCGGCAAAGTCATCATAATATTCATTTGTTATGATTTTCTTTTTAGGCGAAATTGTTGCAATATCTTGAGCCCAAGGACTATTTGACAGGTCGGCATAGGCATATTTTGCTTCACTGGCCTTTAGTAAGGTTCGACCAGAAGGAATAAAAACATCAAAACCTGCTTTTTTCCCTATTCGCTCTAATTCCAAACCCAACTCTTTTTTAGGAGAAGATAAATAAAGAGCTTTTAATGGTCTGGCATCATAACCTTTGAAATATGTTTGTTGATTATATGTTGTTGCTTTCATATTTATTTTAAAGCAGCTAAAAAAAATTTTTGCTATTACATGCTAAAATAAAAAAAGATGAGGTTACTTATGACAATAACAATCAGACAATTTCAAACCTACGACAAACAAGAAATTATATCTATGATGGAAGAATTTTATTCCTCTGATGCTGTTTCTACAAACGGAAGCAAAGATATATTTGAAACCGACTTCGAAAACTGCATCAATGATTGCCCATTTTTAGAGGGGTATGTTTTTAATACCAGTTCAGAGGTAGTAGGATACGCAATGATTGCTAAAAGTTTTTCTACAGAATTCGGCAAAAAATGTATTTGGTTTGAAGATTTATACCTAAAAGAAGAATACAGAGGTTTAGGTATTATACCTAATTTTATAGAATTTATAGAATCTCTCTATCCCGATACAATTTTAAAATTAGAAGTTGAAGCAGAGAATGAACACGCTGTACATGTTTATAAAAAACGAGGGTTCAAAGAATTACCTTATCAAGAAATGATAAAATAAATTTTAAAGATTTCTGCATACTCCGATTAATGAATGATTTGTAATCGCTTAAAATGTTGTATCATATAACTTATTAATAGGGTAGGGGAAACAATATGAAAAAAGATTATGATATAACCAAAACAAAACTTGTGATATGGGATTTAGACGAAACTTTTTGGGACGGGACTTTATCCGAGGGGGGTATCAAGTTTAAAGAAAAAACTCTTTTACTAATAGAAGAATTAACAACAAAAGGAATAATGAATTCAATTTGTTCAAAAAACAACTATCTTGATGTCAAAGCTCAGTTTTTAACCAACGGATATTTAAAGTTTTGGCAGTTATTTGTTTTCCCTTCTATTGATTGGACACCAAAAGGAATGCGAGTAAAAAATATTATTCAATCAATGAATTTGCGTGAAGAAAATGTCATAATGATTGATGACAATGAGATGAATATTAATGAAATCAAATACTATTGCCCAAATATAATGTCTGCAACCCCAGAACAAATTGACAAAATAGCAGAAGAATTATATCTAGTAAATGATTATGATTTTGAACACACAAGACTAAAAAGTTATAAAATTCTTGAGCAAAAAACAAAAGATAAAACTGATACAAAATGCTCAAACGAAGATTTCTTGAAGAATAGTGAAATAAAAATTTGTATAAAAAAAGACTGTTTAGAAAACCTTGATAGAATTGATAAACTTATACACAGAACTAATCAGCTTAATTTTACAAAAAAACGCACATCGAAAGAGGATTTGAAACAGTATTTTAATAATACTACTTCCTATGATGCAGGTTATGTAATCGTTGAGGATAAATACGGCAATTATGGTATATGTGGTTTTTATGTATTAAATAAAGATACCAATAGTTTAGAACATTTCTTATTCTCTTGCAGAATTATGAATATGGGTATAGAACAATTTGTTTATTCATATTTAGGTTCACCTAAAATAGAGGTAGTGCCTCCTGTATCTTCAAATCTTTCAACAAAATTTGATTGCGTAAAAATAGTTGATAATTTAGAAATAAAACCAAAAGAAAAAGAGGATACTTCAAATCACATAAATATTTTATTTAAAGGTGCTTGTGATTTGCATTCAGTTATTAGTTATATTACAGGAGATTGCAATATTGATACTGAATTTCCTTATTGGAATAAACAGTTGGTATACATACTATCCCATACACATACAGCTTTTATTGAACAAACTGACAGACTGCCTCAAGAAAAGTTGCTAGAATTATGCAAAAAATTTCCTTGCCCAAGTCCTGATGAATTTAAGACAAGATTCTTTGATAAAAAATATGATGCGATTGTACTTAGTCTTTTGACAACAACATACAGAGGTTTATACATAAATAAATTTGATGGTACTTATGCTGAATACGGTTATACAAACTGCGATATAACTGATGAAAACAACTGGGATAAAGTTTTGTCATCTATTCCTGATGAAGCAAAAGAACAGAATAAATTAATCCTAAAATCCTTCAAGAATGAATACACATTTGCAGGAAATCCTCCTGTAGATTTGGTTATGCAAAATCTGAAATACATAAGAGAACATCTAGACCCTAAAACTCAACTTATTTTAGTTTTGGGTAGCGAAAAACCTACTGATAAATATCTTGAAGGATATGAAGGAATGGCTGAAAGACATATTATTATGAATAAATATGTTAGAGAGTTTGCGAAAAAATATGATAATATTGATTTACTAGAACTAACAAATCTTATACAAAGTGATGATGATTACAATGAATGTATAAACCACTTCTCAAGAAGGGTTTATGCCGACTTTGCAAAAGAAATCGTAGAGCTTGTTAATAAAAAGTTGGGTAAAAAATATTTAGAAATAAAAGGATAAAAAATTTTAATACAATTCCCCCCAACGAATAATTTCTATAAAAATAGGAAACAAAGAAAATCCTTTCTCTGTCAAGGAATATTCAACATGCGAGGCTTTATCATCTATTTGAATACGTTTTACTATCCCATTTGCTTGCAAATCTTTTAATGTAGAAATTAAAATAGCATTTGTTATCTCTGAAACTTCTCTTTGAAGTTCACAAAAACGGTATGATTTTTTCTTAAACAATGCATATATTACAGGAAGTTTCCATTTTCCACGTAATATTTTCAATATTTTTAAAACCTTTGAATTATGTTGTGGCGATTGTAATTTAGATAAAAATTCTTCTAATTCTTCATAATCAATTTCTTTTGCCATAATTACCTCAAACAACTCATATTGTAGTATTAAAATAATACCATACTTTTTTAAGATTTGCTACCTTTTTTATTTTTATAAGCTTCAAGAATTATATTCCTTGCTTTTATACCTTCTTCTTTCGTTAAAGGTGGTGTATTTTTCAAAGGGTATTCTATTTTCAAATTATCATATTTTGGTATTGCCATATCATGGTATGGCAATACATCTAATGCTTTGATATTATTTAATTCTGCTAAAAACTCGCCTAACTCTTTCAAATATGCAGGATTATACGTTATATTTGGCACAACAACGTGTCTAATCCATACTGGAATTTTATTCTCGGATAAATATTTTGCAAAATCTAAAATGTTTTTATTAGATACTCCTGTCAGTTTTTTATGTTCATCATCGTTAATATGTTTTATATCAAGCAAAACCAAGTTCGTATATTTTAACAATTTATCAACTTGCTCTGTATTATTTCTATTGAATAGAAATCCGGAAGTATCAAGAGCAGTATGTATATTCCTTATATGTGCTTGTTTAAAAAGTTCTGTAACAAAAGGTATTTGTAACATAGGTTCACCACCTGTTACCGTAATGCCCCCACTTTTTACAAATTCTTTTACACCATTATATTTTTTTATAATTTCATCAACAGACATTCGTTTGTTTTCTGTTGTTGTCCAACTATCAGGATTATGACAATATTTGCAACGTAAAGGACAGCCCTGGGTAAAGACTACAAATCTTATCCCCGGGCCATCTACAGTTCCACAACTCTCTATTGAATGTATGTTTCCAAATACTTTTTCCATACTACATTTTATTATGGAATGTTCTTGAAATTACATCGTCTTGTTGTTCTTTTGTTAATTTTATAAAGTTAACAGCATAACCTGAAACTCTTATAGTTAATTGAGGATATTTTTCAGGGTGAGCCTGAGCATCAAGTAAAGTTTCTTTGTTGAAAACATTTACATTTAAATGGTGTCCACCTTTTTCTACATATCCATCTAATATATTTATTAAGTTTTCTTCTTGCATTGTAGCCATTTTATATAGTCCTTTCTATAACTAGTTCATATTAGATTCACAGCAACCACAATCTAGTTGAATGTTTAAGTCGCCCATGAATATTTCATCTTTACCAAGTGCGTTAGGTATGATTGAGAATGTGTTTGAAATACCGTCTTGAGCATCTTCAAACGGAAGTTTTGCAACAGATGATAATGAAGCTGCAACACCGTTACTATCTCTACCGTGCATTGGGTTAGCACCAGGAGCTAAAGGTACTCCTTGTTTTCTACCATCAGGAGTGTTTCCTGTTTTCTTACCGTAAACAACATTTGATGTAATTGTTAAAATTGACATTGTTGGAATAGAATTTCTGTAAGTGAAATGTTTTCTGATTTTTGCCATAAAGCTTCTTACAAGATTTACTGCCAATTCATCAACTCTGTCATCGTTATTACCATATTTAGGGAATTCTCCTTCTACTTGATAATCAACTACAACACCGTTTTCATCTCTTATTGTTTTTACTTTTGCATATTTAATAGCTGATAAAGAATCTGCTACAACTGATAATCCTGCAATACCTGTTGCGAAATATCTTTTTACATCTCTATCTAAAAGTGCCATTTGAGCTTTTTCATAACAATATTTGTCGTGCATATAATGAATTACATTTAAAGTATTTACATACAAGTCTGCTAACCAATCCATCATATCTTCATATCTATCCATAACTTCGTTAAAGTCTAAATATTCAGATGTAATAGGTCTATATTTTGGTCCAATTTGAGCTTTTGATATTTCATCAACACCACCATTAATTGCATATAACAAACATTTTGCCAAGTTTGCTCTTGCCCCGAAGAATTGCATTTCTTTACCAACAACCATTGATGATACACAACAAGCGATTGCATAATCGTCACCATGAGTAACTCTCATCATATCATCGTTTTCGTATTGAATAGATGATGTTGTGATAGAAATATGAGCACAATATTCTTTGAATCCGTGTGGTAAATTCTTTGACCATAAAACAGTCAAGTTTGGTTCAGGAGCAGTACCAAGGTTTTCTAATGTGTGTAAATATCTGAATGAGTTTTTAGTAACTAATGGTCTGCCATCAACACCAACACCACCAATAGATTCTGTTACCCAAGTAGGATCACCTGAGAATAATTCGTTATATTCAGGTGTTCTTGCAAATTTTACAAGTCTTAATTTCATGATGAAATGATCTATCATTTCTTGAGCTTCTGATTCAGTAATAATACCATCTCTCAAATCTCTTTCAATATAAATATCTAAGAAAGTTGATGTTCTACCGATACTCATAGCGGCACCATTTTGTTCTTTTACTGCAGCTAAGAAACCAAAATATAACCATTGAATTGCTTCTTTAGCGTTTCTTGCAGGTTTTGAAATATCATAACCGTAGATATTACCAAGTTCTATCATTTCTTTCAAAGCTTTGATTTGATCTGATATTTCTTCTCTTAATTGAATTTTATCAGGTGTCATTTCACCTTCTAAAGACGCAAATTGTTCTTTCTTATCTTCAATAAGTCTGTCAATACCATACAAAGCAACTCTTCTATAGTCACCTATAATACGTCCTCTACCATAAGCATCAGGAAGTCCTGTAATAATTGCAGAGTGTCTTGCAGCCTTCATTTCTGGAGTATAAACATCAAAAACACCTTGGTTATGAGTTTTTCTGTATTTAGTAAAGATTTCAGAAACTTCCGGATCTACTTGATAGCCATAAGATTTGCAAGCTCCTTCTGCCATTCTTATACCACCAAATGGTTGCATAGAGCGTTTTAGAGGTGCATCTGTTTGTAAACCAACAATAGTTTCTAAGTTTTTATCAATATATCCAGCACCATGAGAAGTTATTGTAGATACAATTTTTGTATCCATATCAAGAACTCCACCTTTTTCACGTTCTTGTTTTAACAATTCGCAGCATTCTTCCCATAATTTTGAAGTTGCAGATGTTGGACCTTCCAAAAAGTCTGCATTACCTGTATATAAAGTATAGTTCTTTTGAATAAAATCTCTTACATTAATTTCTTTTGACCATAATCCCGGCACAAACTCTGTTTCGGAATATAGTTTTTTATCTAGCATCATTTGCATATTTTTATTTCCTCCATAAAATATCCCATTTTTAAAATTGTACTACAGTTTTTTATCAGGTTCCAGTTTGTTAGTTTTTTGTTACATTTATATGATTACTCTTTAGTATAGCCTATGTGGTTATATGAGTATGTCTATTTAGCAGTTTATTATTGCTACTGTAATCAAAAATAAGGAGTTTTTATATGGGAATGTTTTGTTTTCAATGTGAACAAACGGCTTTTGGTGCAGGGTGTACGGTTAGAGGAGTTTGTGGCAAACAGCCTGATACTGCAAATCTGCAAGATGAATTGACAAGTTCATTGATAGAACTCGCAAATTGTGGGGAAAAGAATGAAGAAAATACAAATTTGCTTATAGAAGGTTTATTTACAACTATAACAAATGTAAATTTTGATAATCCTTCTATTCAAAAAATGCTTCAAAAAGTTAAAAGTAAAGTTTCATGTGGTGCTTCGTTCAATATTTCTGATGTTTGGACTGCCGATGAAGATGTGAGAAGTCTAAAATCGTTAATCCTTTTCGGTCTAAAAGGTATGGCTGCCTATGCCCATCATGCCAGAGTCTTGGGATATAAAGCGCCAGAGGTTGATGATTTCTTCTATGAGGCATTAATTGCAATATCAAAAGAGCATACTAATGAAGAATTTTTGAATCTTATTTTGAAAACAGGTGAAGTTAATCTGAAATGTATGGAGTTGTTAGACAAAGCTAATACCGAAACTTATGGCAATCCAGAGCCTACAATGGTAAGTACTCATATTGAAGCAGGGGCGTTTATTGTTGTGTCAGGTCATGATTTGAAGGACTTGGCTATATTATTAGAACAGACTAAAGATAAGGGTATTAATATTTATACCCATGGCGAAATGTTGCCTTGTCATGCTTATCCTGAACTAAAGAAATATAAGCATTTAAAAGGTAATTTCGGCACAGCTTGGCAGAATCAACAAAAAGAGTTTGCAAATATCCCTGCTCCTGTACTATTTACTACAAATTGTATAATGCCTGTCAAAGAAAGTTATTCGGATAGAGTTTTTACAACCTCGGTTGTTCAATATCCTGAAATGGTTCATATCGACGAAAATAAGGATTTTACTCCTTTAATAAATAAGGCTTTTGAACTTGGTGGCTATAAAGAGGTTCAAAACAATAAAGGTATCAATGGTGGTGAAATCCTAACCGTAGGCTTTGCTCATAATACTGTGTTATCTGTTGCTGATAAAATAATTTCAGCAGTAAAATCAGGTGATATAAAACATATATTTCTTGTAGGTGGTTGTGATGGAGCAAGACCGGGACGTAATTATTACACAGAATTTGTAAAATTGACGCCTAAAGATACAATAGTATTGACTCTGGCATGTGGAAAATATCGCTTTAATGATTTGGATTTAGGTACTATTGACGGTATTCCGAGATTACTTGATATGGGGCAGTGTAATGATGCTTATTCTGCAATAAAAGTTGTAGTAGAATTGGCAAAAGCATTTGATTGTACAGTCAATGATTTACCTTTATCTCTTGTTTTATCTTGGTATGAACAAAAGGCTGTATGCATTCTGTTGACTTTGTTATCTCTTGGTATTAAAAACATACGACTAGGGCCTTCTTTGCCTGCATTTGTTTCTCCAAATGTTTTAAATATCTTGGTAGAAAAATTTGCGATAAAACCAATTACAAATCCAAAAGAAGATTTGGAAAACGCATTAGCAGGGAATTAATTCCCTGCTAATGCGCCTGTATTATAACTCTTGATATTTTCTACAGTCTGATAATTCTTTTTCATCTACTGTGTTGCCGTAGCATACAAATCTTTAGGTGTAAGATTTTCTATATTAACACTTGAGAGTTACTACCAGTTAATGGCTTTGGTGTATAATTTTATTATCGGAGGTAGATATAAAGATGTACACGATTAAAGAAGTTGCTAAATTAATGGATATTTCTGAACATACACTTAGATTTTGGGCAAAGAGTGGATTTTTCCCATCAATAACAAGAGATTCCAATAATGTCAGATTATTCTCTGAACATGATTTGGGTTGGGTAAAAATAGTTAAATGTTTGAGATCTGTCGGAACCGAAAACAAAGCCATAAAACGTTATATAGATTTATGCATGGTCGGGGATTCAACAATACCTGAAAGATTTGGTATTATAAAAGCGACAAAGATAAAAGCTCTACAACAAATGGAAGATTTGAAAAAACAGTTGGAATTGCTTGATTATAAAGAAAATTATTATGAAAATCTTATTAAAAATAATGAAAAAGATAAGTATAATCCTGTTAATGATTTACAAACAGCTGTTAGCTAAAAAAAGACCTGCACTGCAGATTTTTTATGCGTTTAATCCCATATTATAGGCATCTTCTATATATCTTGTAGATTTAACTTCCTCTTTGTTCCAAATACCTGATGCGTACAAACAGCCTTTTTCAGTAGTGCCCGTTAAACAATCCGTGAAACCTCTAAAGCATTCAAAAGTTCTATCAAGCATTCTGTTATTAGAATCAGCAGCCGTTGCTATAAAATAAAACTCTTTGTTTATGATTTTTGTATATTTAGCGCAACATCTGTCAATTAAAGTTTTCATTTGTGCATTTATTGTATAAAAGTAAACAGGGCTTGCCATAACAATTACATCTGCCTCTATCATTTTATTTAGTATGCTTTCCATATCATCATTTTGTGAGCATTTCGTATAAT
>ERZ779681.812-NODE-812-length-10244-cov-1.83325_pt1 | contig 10244 bp, 7 predicted proteins | sample MGYA00511905_ERZ779681 | MGnify/ENA primary metagenome ERZ779681 (study PRJEB29588, sample SAMEA2144578) | human gut metagenome | biome: human gut; feature: human-associated habitat; material: faeces | place: Denmark | collected 2008/2010 ... | reverse complement strand
ACCTCCTAAAACAGAGATAAAGGCTTCAAATAAATTTTCTTTCATAAAAAAAGAAAAAACCGAAACAAAACAAGTTGAACAAACACAGCCCAAACAACAAACAAAACATATAAATTTGTTCTCTAAAAAATCTAAAGAAGTAAATCTTCAAGAACCTGTTACAACAACAGAAGATATTACTGCACTAAAGAAAAATAAAATTAGTATAAAAAATCCTTTCAAAAAGAAACAATTAGAGGTTGGTGAGGATTTGGTATCAAAAGAGCAAATAAAAGAAGAACTTACAAGAGTTCATAACCTTTCTCAACAAGCAGTTGCTCTATATACGGATAACAATTTAGATGATTCACTTAATACCTTCCTTAAAATACCTGAAAAATATCGTTCAGCACAAGATTATGTATTAATGGGAAACATTCTCTCTGATTTAGGACGCAGAGAAGATGCTATATTTATGTACAAACGAGCAATATTAACTGATGAATTTAATTATAAAGCATACTATAACATCGGTAATATATGCTTGAATGATGATAAATATTTTATGGCTATTGATTATTATAAAAAAGCAAAAAAATACGCATCAGATTTTCCTTATGTTTATTACAATCTGGGCTGTGCTTATATAAAAGCAGGGGATTTAAAGAAAGCTAAATCAAATTTGACAAAAGCAATAGAGCTTAAGAATACAGAGCCTGATTTCCATTACAATTTGGCTTATGTGTATAAAAAATTGGACAAACCAAAACTTGCTAAAGTCTATCTTGAAAACTATAACAAACTAACTAACGGTCAATAACATGTAGAAATTCATAATACATTCCCATTCTGTGATCTTTTGCGGCTTGAGAGGTATTAAAAGTGTTGTTGTATTGGCTTTCATGGTCGCCATAAGTTGTTCTGTTATAACTGTTCATCATTTCATTATGCGTATTTGTAAATGGAGTTAAAGGCATAATATCGTGCATCTGCATATAAACAGGCAATTTATAACCAATATCTTCGTAAGCGTTTAGAGCGTTTCCGAGCCTTCTTCGTCTTTGTTCAAAAGACATAGCACCGTCATCATTATCATCAGAGATAATCGGGCCTGCCGCATATTCATCATTCCATTTTTGTTTTTTGTATTCATTCATCACACTGTTGAAATCATCAGCTCTGCCCCAATCATTACCTGCAGTTAAACCCATTGCATTAAATCTTGTATCATCGTTGCATTTTTCTCCGACAAGAGAGATATCATTTCTTCCTGTTTTTTCTCTTATCTGATTTGTAATCCATTGCATTTGTCCGAAATTAGGAACTCTGCCATGACCACAATAGTTGCCCATATCATAATCGCCGACATGCTTTGCACTGTCAAAGAAGATAGAATCAAACCCTAAATCAACAGCCCAACAACAAGCATCTATAAATGCTTTTTCATCTTTATCCCAATTAAAGGGTCTGCCCTGTACTGTCATTTGCCCTTCTGAAAGTGGCATTCTGATTCCTGTTTTTAGCCCTCTTATATGTGCCAAATCATTAAACGCTTTTACCTGTTCATCATCGCCCATTCGTTGATATCCACGAGAGAGATTTTTTGATAATAAAGTCTTTGAAATACCTGAATGTAAATCTACCGTATATAAAGAACTGAATCCCGTTTTGCCGTCATTATCACGATACATTGGTGGGTATAGTTCCGAAAGTACAACGCAATTTGCGACACTTTTGCTTGATGGAGGTATTGCAGGAAGAAGTTTTAATGTATTCAAAAGTCCTTCTTCTTTTGTATCACAATACGTTTGCGCTACTGTTCTCGGATTGATTTCTATATAATTTGCGCGTCTGCCCCATTTAGGACCATAGTTTGGTGAAAGTACATACCCCGGAATATCAAGATTATCATTAAGAGTACAAATACTTTGAATAGCTTGTTCAGGGGTGCGTTTCAGTAAATCCTCAGGATTTGTTGTAACCCATTTTTTATTTGTACCTGTATAGTATGTATTATAATCAGTTTCGTTATCTCTATATATTTGGTTTCTGCCTGTCAAAATCCAAAAAAGTTTTTTCGCAGGTTGTTGATCGCCATAGTAGCCTTTAAAATTTATACCTGCAACATTATAATTAGCAAGAGTATTAAGCCCCTGATTACTGCAATTCTTAGCTGTTGGTTTTGTTTACTTTCCTCAATGGCTTTTGGCTTAGCTGTAAAATTTGTTTGTAGGCTGCGATGAACTTTCATATTTATTATAAAACGCAAAACTAAAATAATTTGCTAGTTTAAATAAAAATATTTGTAACAATTTCACACTGACGAAATAAAAATAATTTACTTAGCCGACAAACAAAGCCATAGGTTACAATAAAAAGTCATCATCAATATCTACTTCGATATCTTCATCATCAGAATCTTCGTCCATTATGGAGTTTTCTTCTTCTTCTTTTTTACTGTCTTTTTTCTTTTTGTTTCTTTTTACAAAAACACCCATGCCACCACCGGCTTCTGAACTTGATGCGTATGACTTGAATGGGTCTGAACCACTTATTCCAAAACTCATAATAGTACCTCTTTTCTTTATAATTATAAACTATTTTTAACAAAAGTGCTATATATCTTTTTTTAAGCTAAAATTTATATATGGCAAGAATACACCAGTTATCAAAACATATAATAAACCAAATAGCAGCAGGTGAGGTTATAGAAAGACCATTCTCTGTTGTTAAAGAACTTGTCGAGAATTCTATTGATGCAGGAGCTACAAAAGTAAGCATAGAGATTTCAAACGAATGTCGCAATATTCGGATTGCAGATAACGGTTCAGGCATTCATCCTGATGATATTATCCTTGCTTTTTCCAAACACGCTACAAGCAAAATTGAAAAGACTGAGGATTTATATAATATCAGAACAATGGGATTTCGTGGTGAAGCGCTTGCCAGTATTATTTCTATTTCAAAACTTACTTGTATAACAAGAACCAAAGATTTTGAAACAGGCACAAAAGTTACATGCGAAAACTCAGAAGTCCATAAAATAGAAACAGGTTGCGCTGTCGGAACTATAATGGAGGTTCGAGATTTATTCTATAATCTGCCTGTAAGACTAAAATTCTTAAAAAATCCTAAAACCGAATTTGCGTATATTTCTGAGCTTGTAACTTCTATGGCTTTGGTTAATACAAATATTGGATTTGAACTAAAGAACAATGACAAAACCGTTCTAAAGACAAACGGCTTAGGCAGTTTGCCGGAAGTCATTAAAAATCTTTATTCTAAAACATTGTTTGACAATTTACGTCCGGCAGAAGGTTGTGATAATATATCTGGTCTGAAAATTTCCGGATATGTAAGCACACCTGATTTTACACGTTCAAGTAAAAAAGATTATCATATATTTGTAAATTCAAGAACCGTAAAATGTCCTGTATTTATGAAAGCCATTGATATGGCATACAAAAATATGATTCCTAACGGAAAGTATCCTTTTGTAATCTTGAATTTAGAACTTCCACCTGACGAGTTGGATATTAATGTTCACCCGACTAAAAAAGAAGTTAAATACAGAAATCCTAACCAAATATTTAATTTTATTCGTGCTTCTGTAGATAACTCTTTGTCGAATATTGTTAGAATAAATACTCATCAGGTTAAAGACCCGAATCCTGAAGATTTTCAAACAAATATCGCAGTAAATTCCGATATTCAAAACTTGTTTTCTCAAAAGTCCTACGAGGAAGAAGAAAACGAAATACAAGAAGTTCCAAAAGAAAAAACAGAGTTTACTAAATTTATAAAAGAACCTGTTGTATATAAAGAACCTGAACATTTTAGACAACATCAGTTTATCCAACAACCACAAATTGTAACTGAGGTTAAGCAAGAAGAAAATATAATCGGGCAGTATAAAAAAACATATATTCTTATCGAAAAAGAAGATGGACTGGAAATTGTTGACCAACATATTGCCGATGAAAGATATATTTACGAAACATTAAAATCTCAAAAAGAGCCGTCATCACAACTGTTGTTTATATCGGATATTATTGAACTTACACCTGTTGAAGCCGAGTTGTTAAAAGAACATCTTGATAAGTTTGCAAAATTCGGATACGGAATAGAATTTTTGAACGATACAGATATAATGTTCAAAAAAGTTCCACAATTATTATCCAAAGTTTCACCAAAGGATATAATCAAGGATATTCTGGAAAATCTGGAAGGTGATTTGGATAATTTGGAAGAAAAAATCCTTATAACCACATCTTGCAAAGCTGCTGTGAAGGCAAACACATCTTTGAATATGTTTCAAATGCAGGAAATAATCAAACGCTGGAGAGGCTGTAAGCACCCTTACACTTGTCCTCATGGCAGACCTATCAGTAAGGTTCTGCCTCACTCAGAAATTGCCTCATTTTTTATGCGCAACAAGTAATTGAAACAAGATACAGATTGACATAGATTTTTGCTTTTGTTACATTAGTAGAAAATTCTACTCGTAGAATTTTCTACTAACTTTTTCTTAGGAGGAAAAATGGAATTTAAAGAACATTTTATAGATAGTTTGGGATATGAAATTGAATTGTCTTCTCGTGTTTGTCACGAAACCTTCAAAAGATGGTTTGAAAAAAATGTCAAAAGTGTAACTCTTGAAGAATTCACTATTCTCGATACTCTTGACTGTAATCAAAATCTGTCCCAAATAGAACTTGCCAATGCAATTCTTAAAGGTAAAGCTCATACAGGTAAATTCTTAGATTCGCTTGAAGAAAAAGGTTTGATAACAAGATTATATGACACTAAAAAATCGAGAATGGTAAAAATCCCTGTAATGACAGAATTAGGTAAAAAAACTTATGACGAAATAAGAATAAAAACTCAAGAAGTTTTTGAGAAAGTTCATAAAATGTTTCCTAAAGCAGAAATAGATAGAATCAGAGATTCATTAAGAAAATTTAGGAAAACAGTAACAGAAATGGAAAACATTTCTTTCAATTAATAAGGACTAATAAATAATGGATAATGCACAAGTTATAAAAGATGATGAATGGAAACCTAGTAAGAACCCTTGGTTAATCGCTGCACCTTTAATGATAGCAGTATTTATGTATGCGTTAGATGAAACTATTTCTAATGTAGCATTACCTTATATGGCAGGTAGTTTTTCTGTTAGCCATACAGAATCGACTTGGATTATTACAAGCTACTTAATCGCCAGTGGTATTATTATTCCAACAGTTGATTTTGGCTGTAAAAAACTTGGTAGAAACAACTTTTTTATGCTGTGCTTGTTTATCTTTACAACATCATCTTTCCTATGTGGTATTTCAAATTCTATAGGAATGATGATTATTTCTAGATTTTTACAAGGTCTAGGTGGTGGTGGGATTTTACCACTAACTCAATCTATTATGCTTGAAAGCTTCCCTAAGAATCAGCGTGCGCAAGCAATGGCAATGTTCGGGCTTGGCGTAATTGTTGCACCTATTATTGGGCCTGCAATCGGTGGTTGGATTACTGAAAATTGGTCTTGGCCGTTTATTTATTATATCAATATACCATTTGGTATTTTAGTATTATCTATAGCTCCGTCTTTATTAGAAGAACCACCTTACGCAAGAAAACAAGACAATGTGACAATGGATTATGTCGGCTTTTTCTTCTTAACTATTTGGCTTGTTGCTTTTCAGGTATTCTTAGACAAAGGTAACGATGCCGATTGGTTTGGTGCAACTTGGATATGCTGGACTTTTGCAATATCTATGATTGGATTCTTCTTCTTTATATTATCGCAAGCCTTGAATAAGAAAAATGCACTAGTGAATCTTAGTATATTAAAAGATAAAAACTATTTATTCGGTACAATTATTCAAATCGTACTTATGGGTGCAATGATGGGATCTGCAGCCATGTTACCTTCTATGTTACAACAAATGATGGGATATACTTCTTTCTTAAGCGGGTTATCAATGGTACCTCGTGGTGCAGGTTGTATGGTTGCAACAGTTATCAATGCTACATTATCTCCTATTGTGGGTGAAAAACCTTTAGTTATCGCAGGGTTAATTATTCTAGGTTTAGGTAGTTTAGCTTTTGGTGAAATTAATTTGCAAATATCATTATCTGATATTGCATTACCAAACTTCTTATTTGGTATGGGTATGATTCTTGCCCTTGTACCACTTATTAACTTATCTTGCTGCACATTACATAACGACCAATTAACCAATGCCAGTGGTTTACAGAACCTGTTAAAGAATATAGGTGCTGCAATAGGTACATCTGTTGTTACAACTTGTGTATCTAGATTTGCACAAGTTCACCAAAACATGATGGTTGGAAAACTTACCGACACAAACAATGTTTTTGTAGAACGAGTTCAAGCCTTATCTGGTGCTTTTTCAGGTTTGACAGATGGTGCGACATCTACATTTATGGCAAAAGCTCAACTATATCAACAGTTAGTTCAACAATCACATCTATGGGCATATATTGACACCTTTAGATGGTTTGCAATAGCTTCATTTGCAATATTACCTTTAATGTTATTAGTTCGTTCTCCAAAGAGTTTGGAACGCAAAAAAGCTAAACAAGCTCAGTAGGCACTGTGTGGACATCAAATAATACCGGTTCATTGAGAGAAATGTATTTGTCTAAAGCCTTTTCAAGTTCTTCAGAAGAAGTAATAGACACTCCTCGTATCCCATACGCTTGCGCTATTTGTACAAAATCAGGATTAATCATATCTGATTGATAAAAACGATTAGAATAATATCTTGCTTGTGCTTGTTTTACAAGCCCCAATGATGAATTATTCATAACAATTATTTTAACAGGAATTTTGTATTCTAAACAAGTTCCCAATTCTTGCATATTCATCTGAAAAGAACCGTCACCTGTTATATTAATAATTAAAGAATTAGGTTTTGCAAAATATGCCCCGATACCTGCAGGGAAACCAAACCCCATAGCACCTAAGCCACCTGATGTTACAAAATTGTATGGAGTTTTGGATTCAAATATTTTGCTCGCTAATATTTGATGCTGACCGACATCAGTTGTTATTATCGGGTTGTATTTTTTAGTATGGTTATGAATAATATTCAAAACATGTTCAGTAACAAGTCCGTCAATATTTGCTGACACAAAGCTATGATTTTCTTGTTTGTACATCTCTTTTAAAGATTCAATTTTATCTATCCAGTCATATTTCAAGGAGAAAGATATTTTATTGTTTTTTATATTCTCTATAATCTGTTGAAGTATAATCTTCAAATCCCCGATAATTTCTTGAGAGCATAATACATTTTTAGAAGTGTTGTGCTCAAGATTTATATTCAAGATTTTTGTAGAAGGCAAATATTTTGAAACAGCTCCTGCAACTCTTGAATCCAATCTTGCACCCAAAACAAGAAGAACATCTGAATCTTCAATAATTGAATTTGCAAGATTTGAACCGTTGACACCAACCATACCTAAAGACAAATCTTCTACAATACCTTTTCCCATAAGAGTATGTACTATCGGCATATTTGAAATATGTGCAAACTCTCTGATTAAAGATATTGAATTATAACACCCACCCCCAATTAAAATTGAAGGTCTTTCAGCATTTTTCAGAGTATTGATTAATGTTTGAATTTCAGACTGTTTAGCCCCGACATTAAACGGTGGAACAAATTTCTTTTTTATTGGTGTATGTTCAAAAGTTTGCGCTAAAATACTTCTTGGAACAGATACAACAACAGAACCCATAGGCGCTGTTTGTGCGATATTAAATGCTTGTTGCATTGTACTTAGTATATCTTGTTCCCTACTTATATAAAATGTCTTTTTGCAACAAGTAGAGGCAATAGATGTCATATCTGCTTCTTGGAAATTATTACACCCCAATTCTTCACATTGTCCTGCAATAACAACAAGAGGAGTTCTATCAGAATTCGCATTTAAAATCCCTGTTATCGTATTTGTTGCCCCGGGGCCTGAAGTTACAAGAGCAACACCTATTTTCTCAGCTACTCTTGCATACCCATCTGCAGCGTGAACTGCTGCCTGTTCGTGTCGAGTCAAAATATGCTCGATAGGACTTTTGGAAAGTTCATCATACAAAGGTAAAACAGCTGCACCAGGGTATCCAAAAATCTTATCTACCCCTTCCGATAATAAGAAATCAACTATTAGTTTTGCACCTGTTGTTAATGATGTTTTGACTGTTTGTTCCATATCAAGAGATTTTATCTCAAACCCCGACCCTGCGCAAGGCTATATTAACATTTGTGTTATTAAACAAAAAACAGGAGTTGTTAAAATTTAACAACTCCCGAATTATTCAAGCGATTTTTTCAAAAAAGCATTAAGCGTTTACTAATTTGCTTTCTTGTTCAAGTTTTAGAGTAACTGTTGTGATATCACAAACAGAGCTTGGTCCGAAGTACTGAATAGCACCAGGGAATAAGTATCTGTCGTTTAATGCCCAGTCTTCTCTGTTTTGTTCAAGTTTTTTGAACACTGGTCCATCAAGTTCAACCAATGCTTTTTTGATTACAGGTTTCATTTCACCATGACGACGTTCCATATTCATCATCATTGTAAGAGGAACACCACCTGCAATCCATTTAGAAGCAGGTTCATTCAAGTTTCTAACAGATGATAAGTAACCTGTCAAACCGAATGAAATTAGAGCGTAAGCATTGTAACCCAATGAATAGCAATAATCAGCATCAAAGTTTGATGGGAATGCACATCTACCTTCATAACCGAAGAAGTGAGCTTGAGCATTGAATTTACCAATGAAAGAACCTTCTGATTTCATTTCTTCAAGTCTTGTAGCAATCATTTCAATTAACAATTTTTCTGTTTCGATTTTTGAAACTTGAACATTTCCGTGAGGGTCACGGTCTGCTAATAATTGAGTTTTGATTAATGCTGGTAATGAGTTATAAACTTTTGCATTATCATCATCTAGTCTGTTTTCTACGATTTCAAATTTTTCACGAATTGTTGAAGCATTTACAAAATCAGGATCGTTCTCAAGTTCAGCCATAATATCATTTAGGTTTGCAATCATTGATTTCATTTCAGGAATGAATTCGATTAAACCTTCAGGGATAACTGCAATACCAAAGTTCTTACCCATATCAGCACGTTTTACAATAATATCAACCATATAATCAATTACAGAAGATAATGACATTGATTTTGTTTCAACTTCTTCTGAAATTAATGTGATATTTGGTTGAGTTTGTAAAGCAGCTTCTAAAGCAACGTGTGATGCACTTCTACCCATAATTTTGATAAAGTGCCAGTATTTCTTAGCTGAGTTTGCATCTCTTTCTATATTACCGATTAATTCTGCATAAGTTTTTGTAGCTGTATCAAAACCGAAAGAAATTTCGATTTGTTCGTTTTTCAAGTCGCCGTCGATTGTTTTAGGACAACCAATAACTTGAATACCTGCATTGTGTTTTACAAACCATTCAGCTAAAAGTGCTGCGTTTGTGTTAGAGTCATCACCACCGATGATAACAACTGCAGAAATGTTTAGTTTTTTACAAACAGCTAATGATTTTTCAAATTGTTCTTCTGTTTCAAGTTTTGTTCTACCTGAACCGATAATATCAAAACCACCTGTATTTCTATAATCATTGATGAATTCGTCTGTAAATTCTACATACTTGCCATCAATAATACCAGAAGGACCACCTAAGAAACCGTATAATTTTCCTTCAGGATTTGATTGTTTTAGAGCATCATACAAACCTGCGATAACATTGTGTCCACCAGGAGCTTGTCCACCTGATAGAATAACACCGACATTTCTTGCTTCTAAAGATTTTGATTCATTAGAAGTTGAGAATGTAACAACAGGTTTTCCGTATGTATTTTGGAATAATTCTTTGATTTCAGCCTGATTTGCAACAGATTGAGTTGCAGAACCTTCAACACAATTTAGTGAGCTTATGCCACCAGCTAAAGATGAAGGTAGTTTTGGCTGGTATTTTAGTCTTTCTTCTTGTAATGGTGATAAATTTTTCATTGTCGCCTTCCTTTTCTTATTAATTGTCACCAATAATTATATCTCAACAAGAATAATTTACTACTTTTAAATTATATTTATTATTTAAAAATATGTTACACTGTTAATATGGCAGAAAAGTATGATTTAATTTTTAGTATAGGGACAGCACCATTAGTATCTGAAATTCTTAGAGAAAAGGAACTTCAAATATTTGATTTCCCATTTGACAGAATATATGGTG
>ERZ779681.811-NODE-811-length-10252-cov-2.89811_pt1 | contig 10252 bp, 9 predicted proteins | sample MGYA00511905_ERZ779681 | MGnify/ENA primary metagenome ERZ779681 (study PRJEB29588, sample SAMEA2144578) | human gut metagenome | biome: human gut; feature: human-associated habitat; material: faeces | place: Denmark | collected 2008/2010 ... | reverse complement strand
CCAAGGAAGCCATCGAGCCGATCCAGCGACTCAAAATCCAATATCTTGGAAGCCACAATCCAAGATTGCATACCGATGAGATTCTGATTGCGCTTTCCACGACGGCGGCACAGGATGAAAAAGCAAAGCTTGCAATTGAGCAGCTCTCAAAATTGAAGAATTGTCAGGCACATTCGACGGTATTGCTTTCATCGGTGGATGAGCAGCTTCTGAAGAAAATAGGTGTCCAGCTTACGTGCTCCCCGAAGTATGAAGAGGAAGACAGAAAATATCACAGACGTTAAAAAATTGATTGTAAATAGAATATGAATCTGATAAAATATGCTTGTTTTTGTAAGAAAAAACAGGCATATTTTTATGCATTTTCGTAGAGAATACGAAAGAAAAATCTGGCCTGCATCCGCCAATGCCATGGATAAGGATGTCAGGAACACAAGGAGGATGAGAGTTTATTGGAAAACAACACTAGTTCAACAAACATTATTGAGCTAAAGCACATCACAAAAACATTTGAGGATGGGTTTGTCGCTGTAGAGGATTTTAACCTTACGGTAAAAAGGGGCGAATTCGTAACGTTTTTAGGGCCTTCGGGCTGTGGTAAAACCACAACACTCCGCATGATTGCGGGCTTTGAAATTCCTACAGAGGGAGAAATACTGCTAGATGGTAAAGAGATTGGAAATCTACCACCAAACAAACGCCCGATCAACACAGTATTTCAACGGTATGCATTGTTTCCACATTTAAACATTTTTGACAATATTGCCTTTGGATTAAAGCTTAAGAAGCTGTCGAAGGACGAGATTAAGCGGAAGGTAAAGAAAGTTCTGGAGATGGTAGACTTAGAAGGGTTTGAGACGCGGAAGGTAGCAACCTTGTCCGGTGGACAGCAGCAGCGAATCGCAATCGCGCGTGCACTGGTCAATGAGCCGCAGATCCTGCTTCTCGATGAGCCGCTCGGTGCGCTCGACTTAAAGATGCGCAAGGAGATGCAGCTTGAACTGAAAAGTATGCATGAAAGACTTGGAATTACCTTTATCTATGTAACACATGACCAGGAGGAGGCACTTACGATGTCGGACAAGATCGTTGTCATGTCCGAAGGACGTATGCAGCAGATCGGAACTCCTGAGGATATATATAATGAGCCGAAAAATGCATTCGTTGCAGACTTTATCGGCGAGAGTAATATTTTTACTGGCATCATGACAGACAAGCTCAAGGTGCGTTTCTGCGGGGCGGAATTTGCCTGTGTGGATGATGTCGAGCATGGACGGCTGGTGGAAGTCGTTGTGCGTCCGGAGGATGTTGAGATCACAACGCCTGAGAATGGTGCAATCACAGGAACGGTTACATCAGTTGTATTCAAGGGTGTCCACTATGAGATCACAGTGGAATCCGGCAAGAATGAGATCGTGATCCAGTCGACGAAGACCGCAGCGGTTGGAAGCCAGGTTGGACTGAATGTGGAACCGGACGGTATTCATATCATGATTCCGGAACACACACTGAATAAGATCGAGAGTGATGTAGACAAGAATTATGAGCTTACAATCTTTGATGGAAAGATCCAGTGTGATCTGACGAAGATCATTCCGGGTTCTAAGTTTAACGACGCGCATGAGCTTTTAGATGCACATGGTGACGTGATTGATTATGAGAAACTGAAGGTCGTGCTTGCAATCAAGCCACGGCATATTTCCATGAGCGATAATGAGGAAGAGGGTATCGTCTGCGGACATATCATCAACCTGATCTACAAGGGTGATCATTACAGCTACGTGGTCCGTACGGATATGGATGAAGATTTCATCGTTAACGATGAATACCTGTGGAATATGGATGACTATGTAAGTCTGGTTATTCCGGAGGAGCATATCCAGTTTTCCATCAAGAAATAGAAAAGGAGTGATATTGTATGCGTTCTTCACGTTTTGCAAAGAGCGGACTGGGTATACCTTATGCACTTTTTCTATTGCTGTTTGTAGTAGCCCCATTGTTTGTTCTTTTATATTATGCGTTTACAAACGGACAAGGTCAGTTTACCGTGCAGAATCTGGCGGCATTTTTTACGAGCCCGAATACGATCGGTACACTTGCGTACAGCTTTGCGCTGGCGGTTGTGACGACCTGCGTCTGTGTACTGCTTGCATATCCGATTGCGTATATCTTAGCGCGCAGCAATATGCGGCATAAGAGTGTGATCTTAGTTGCATTTGTGATGCCGATGTGGATCAATTTCACATTGCGTATCACTGCATTAAAAGAGATACTTACGGTGTTAGAGGGAAATCTTGCCCTGCATCCGTTTTTAAATTCTGTCATCGGTATGACGTATGATTTTCTTCCATTCATGATTCTGCCGATGTACACGACGCTGATGAAGTTAGACACGAGTCTGATAGAGGCGGCAGGTGACCTTGGCGCGAATCCGGTACAGACATTTCTGAAGGTGACACTGCCACTTTCCGTGCCTGGCATTATCAGCGGAATCACGATGGTATTTCTGCCATCTATGACAAACTATGTTGTGCTGGATATGCTTTATAACAGCACATATATTATGGGTAGTCTGATCGGAAGCTATTTTGCATCCTACGACTGGCACAATGGATCAATGATCGCACTGATCCTGCTTTTGATCATATTGATCTTCACCCTCTTTACGAACAAATACTCGGATGAGGACGAGGGAAGAGGAGGTGCACTGATCTGATGAGAAAGACGATTGGAAAACTATTTTTGATTCTTATGCTGCTCGTTATCTATGCACCGATTCTGATTCTGGCAGTATACAGCTTTACGGATTCCGGAAATATCGGTTCGATCCACGGATTTTCTATGCAGAATTATGTGACACTGTTCACAAAGGGTGAGCTTCGGGATATGATCGTTGGGACGGTTCTTCTGGCACTTGTTTCATCTCTGCTTGCTACAATCTTTGGAACAATGGGTGCGATTGGTGCGTTTTATTCGAAGAAACTTGCGAAGAACTTTATTAACACAGCCAACCAGATTCCGGTTGTCAATGCAGATGTTGTAACCGGTTTTTCCATCTGCGTGCTGCTGATCGTTGCATTTGGCATGAATAAGGAAAGCTATGTGCCGCTGCTGATCGGCCATGTAGTGTTATCTGCGCCATTTGTGTATCTGTCTGTGGTTCCGAAATTAAAGCAGATGGATGCAAGTCTGTATGAGGCGGCAATGGATCTTGGTGCGTCTCCGTCGATGGCACTCCGTAAGGTTGTGATCCCGCAGATCATGCCGGGTATCGTATCCGGATTTGCGCTGGCAATCACACTTTCGCTTGATGATTATTTCATCGCAAGCTATACAAAACCGGCAACGTTTAACACGATCAGTACGTATGTTGTCAATGCAACCAAGGGTTCACAGACAGAGATTAAAACTGCACTCTGGGCGCTTTCGACAGTAATCTTCCCGATCGTTATTCTGGCAGTGGTTGTCATGAATGTGGCTGGCAGAAAGACAACCTCTGAAAAAGGAGGTGTCTGCAATGAGAAATAAGATGTTAAAACGTGTGACAGCCGTTGCGGCGGCAACTATGATGACATTTCTGGCGATGGTGCCGGGAACAAAGATCACACACGCACAGGGAAATGACGACGTGATCAAGCTGCGTGTCTGCAACTGGGAGGAATATATCGATCTTGGTGACTGGGACGAAGAAGAACGCATGGAGCTTGAAAATGGTGCGGAGATCTTCGGTGAGAATTCGATGGTCGATGATTTCACCGAGTGGTATTACGAGACGTACGGCAAGCGCGTGGAGGTTGAGTATTCGTGCTTCGGTACGAACGAGGATCTGTATAACCAGCTGACACTCGGCGATGTGTATGACCTTGTCTGTCCGTCTGATTATATGATCATGAAGCTGATGGCAGAGAAGAAGCTGGTGCCGTTTTCAGAAGATTTTTATGATACAGACAATCCGGATAATTACTATGTGCGCGGGGTATCCGATTATATTAAGGATACGTTTGATGAAAATGAGATCGGCGGTGAGTCGTGGAGTAAATATGCGGCAGGCTATATGTGGGGCGTCACCGGTGTTCTCTACAATCCGGAGAAGATGACAGAAGAGGAAGCATCTACCTGGGATGTGTTTCTAAATGACAAGTTCAAGCGCCAGGTTACAATCAAGGATAATGTCCGGGATTCTTATTTTGCGGCACTTGGTTCTTACAGAAAAGATGAACTGATGGATGAATCGCTCCGCAATGCACCGGATTATCAGGAACGGTTGATGCAGATCATGAATGATGTGGATTCCGATACGATCGAGAATGTAGAGGACATCCTGCAGGATATGCAGGGTAATGTTTATTCGTTTGAGACCGACAGTGGTAAAGCAGACATGATCAGCGGAAAAGTCGTTGCAAACTACCAGTGGTCCGGAGATGCTGTCTATGCGATGGATCAGGCAGAAGAGGATGATTTCTATCTGGATTTTGCGGTGCCGGAGGAGTCGACGAATCTGTGGTTTGACGGCTGGGTTATGCTGAAAAGCGGAATCGGACAGGATGCGGAAAAACAGCAGGCCGCTGAGGCATTTGTAAACTTTGTGTCTCGTCCGGATAATGCGGTGCGTAACATGTATTACATTGGTTATACATCGGTGATCAGTGGCGGTGACGATGATACAGTCTATGATTATCTGAAATGGAATTATGAGGCAGAGGATGATGAAGAGGATACAACAGAGTATCCGGTTGGTTTCTTCTTCTGTGGGGATGATTCCAATGAAGATTATATTATGACTGTGCCGGAAGAACAGACGCGCAGACAGTTGTTTGCACAGTATCCGACGCAGGAGGTACTGCAACGGAGTGCAGTCATGCAGTATTTTGATGATACGGCGAATAAGGAAATCAATCAGATGTGGATCAATGTCCGGTGTTATAATATTGAGGATGTGCCGGTACAGATATGGATTTTCGTTGGTGTGGCCATCGTACTTGTGATTTATATTACCATACGTATCCGGATGAGTCATTACCGGGAAAAGAAATAGAGAGATAACAAAAAATGCGTGAGGAAATACAGGTAACGGGTATAATTTTATATGCAACACTTGTGAAGGAGTACGATAAACGGTTGGTCATACTGACCAAGGAACGCGGAAAGATCACAGTGTTTGCAAATGGTGCCAGAAAGGCGGTAAGCCAGCTCCGGGCGGCGAGCCAGAGCTTCGTGATGGGTACTTTTACCGTATTTCCGGGAAGAGATTCCTATACGTTAGTCAAAGCGGAGGTCCGGGAATATTTTTCCGGACTTCCTTTGGATATGGAGAAGTTGTGCTATGCATCGTATGTGTGTGAATTTATGTCATATTATACGAGAGAGGGCTGCTATTGTGTGAATGAGCTCAATCTGCTCTATGTGACACTCAAGGCACTTGAACAGGGAACCGTGGACAATCAGCTGATCCGCTATGCATTCGAAGTACGGCTGATGGATATCGAAGGACAGGGGATTCATGCATATACATGCGTACGCTGCAATAAGAAGGAACTGAAATATTTCAATGCGAAGGCAGGCGGGCTTCTGTGTGAGGCATGCGGAAAAGAGCTGAAGCTTACACGGACGGTATCCGAGACACTTATTTATACTCTGCAATATATCCAGTCGGCAGATCTTACGAAGCTGTATGCGTTTCAGTTAAGTGAAGAGGCGATGGCAGAATTAAAGTACGTGGCAGACCGTTTCCGGGAAGCATATATCGACCGGGAATTCAAATCGCTGGAAATACTATCATCCCTGTAAAAGCCCGACGCATAAAATTGTACGGTAGATGATGAATTTCAAAAATATGGTTGCAATCTGAACCATTAGCCTGTAAAATGTTGTATGTTTCATATGGTGAAGAAAGTCACACCGAAAAATAATAAGAATCCGCACACTCCGGTGCGAGAGGAAGGAAGGTTTACAAAATATGGAAAAGACTTTAGACAAAATCGTAGCACTTGCAAAGAACAGAGGATTTGTGTATCCGGGTTCTGAAATCTATGGCGGACTTGCCAATACATGGGATTACGGAAACCTTGGAGTTGAGCTCAAAAACAATGTGAAGAAGGCATGGTGGAAGAAGTTCATTCAGGAGAATCCTTACAACGTAGGTGTGGATTGTGCCATTCTTATGAATCCACAGACATGGGTGGCATCCGGTCACCTGGGTGGATTTGCAGATCCTCTGATGGACTGTAAAGAGTGTCACGAGCGTTTTCGTGCAGATAAATTGATTGAAGATTATATGACTGACAACGGAATCGAGATCGAGGGTTCCATTGACGGCTGGACAAATGAGCAGATGGAGCAGTATGTGGAAGAGAAGCATATCTGCTGTCCAAGCTGCGGCAAGCATAACTTTACCGGTATCCGTCAGTTTAACCTGATGTTCAAGACATTCCAGGGTGTAACCGAGGATGCAAAGAATACAGTTTACTTAAGACCGGAGACCGCACAGGGTATCTTCGTAAACTTCAAGAATGTACAGCGTACATCCCGTAAGAAGATTCCGTTTGGTATCGGTCAGATCGGAAAGTCCTTCCGTAACGAGATCACACCGGGTAACTTCACATTCCGTACAAGAGAGTTTGAGCAGATGGAGCTGGAGTTCTTCTGCGAGCCTGGTACAGATATGGAATGGTTCCGTTACTGGAGAGAATTCTGTATTAACTGGCTGAAGGATCTTGGCATCAAGGATGATGAGATGCGTGCACGTGACCATTCTCCGGAGGAGCTTTGCTTCTACAGCAAGGGTACAACGGATATTGAGTTCCTGTTCCCATTTGGCTGGGGCGAGCTGTGGGGAATTGCAGACCGTACCGATTACGATCTGAAACAGCATCAGAATACATCCGGTGAGCCAATGGAATACTTCGATGATGAGAAGAAGGAAAAGTATATTCCATATGTTGTTGAGCCATCATTAGGTGCAGACCGTGTGACACTTGCATTCCTCTGTGCCGCTTATGACGAGGAGAATATCGGAACCGAGGAGAAGCCGGATATGAGAACCGTACTTCATTTCCATCCGGCATTAGCACCGGTTAAGATCGGTGTGCTTCCGCTTTCTAAGAAGCTGAACGAAGGTGCAGAGAAGATCTATGCAGAGCTTGCAAAGACATATAACTGTGAGTTCGATGACAGAGGAAACATCGGTAAGCGTTACAGAAGACAGGATGAGATTGGTACTCCGTTCTGTGTGACTTATGATTTTGAGTCTGAGACAGACGGCGCTGTAACTGTCCGTGATCGTGATACGATGGAGCAGGAGCGTGTGAAGATCGAAGATCTGAAGGCTTACTTCGAGAAGAAATTTGAATACTAAAAGAAGATAAGAGACAGGGATGCTTGTCGGCATCCCTTTTCTTTTAATCAGATTACTTTAATACAGTAAAGCGTTACGCAATAACGCAATGGAGAAACGAAGGGATAAATCGAGCGGGATTTACAATCACCAGACAGAAGAAAAAGGAGAGAGAAAATGGCGATTAAAATTATCATGTTAGTAATATTTTTTGGAGTGATGATCGGTGTCGGCGTCTACTGCCGGAAGCATGCGACCGATGTCAATGGATTTGTATTAGGTGGAAGAAATGTTGGACCATGGCTGACTGCATTTGCATACGGAACTTCATACTTTTCGGCGGTTATCTTCATCGGATATGCTGGACAGTTCGGATGGAAGTTCGGTCTTGCTTCCACATGGATCGGTCTTGGAAATGCATTTATCGGTTCCCTGCTTGCATGGAATGTACTTGGCAGACGGACGAGAACAATGAGCCAGCATTTAGAGAGTAAGACAATGCCGGAATTCTTCGGTGTCCGGTTTGATTCGAAGATGCTTAAGATCTTAGCATCCTTGATTGTATTTGTATTCCTGATTCCGTATACAGCATCGCTTTATAACGGACTTTCAAGATTGTTTGGGATGGCGTTTCATCTGGATTATACAGTCTGCATCGTCGTGATGGCAGTGCTTACCGGAATCTATGTGATCGCAGGCGGTTACATGCAAACAGCCATCAATGATTTTATTCAGGGATGTATCATGATCATCGGAATCATCGCGGTCATTGCATCAGTATTAAAATCAAATGGTGGATTCATGCAGGCAATCGATGCATTGGCACGAGTAGAGGATGCGCAGGCAACATCCACACCGGGTGCATTTGCATCGTTCTTCGGACCGGATCCTTTTGGACTTCTGTGTGTTGTGATCCTGACGTCACTTGGCACATGGGGACTTCCTCAGATGGTACAGAAGTTTTATGCAATCAAGGATGAGAAGTCAATCGGAAAAGGCACATTAATATCCACAATCTTCGCAATCATTGTAGCTGGTGGCTGTTATTTCCTCGGTGGTTTCGGCAGACTGTATGATATCGACATCGCGGCACAGGGCTATGATGCGATTATCCCGGCGATGATCGAGAAGTTGTCTCCGTTTTTGATCGCGGTTGTTGTAATCCTGGTACTTTCTGCATCCATGTCGACATTATCGTCACTGGTGCTCGCATCTTCTTCGACATTGACACTGGATATGATCCGTGGCACGATCGTGAAAGAGATGACAGAGAAAAAGCAGGTATTTATTATGCGTATCTTCATCGTTGTATTTATCGCAATCTCCGCAGTGATCGCGGTTGTACAGTATAAGAGCGGCGTGACATTTATCGCACAGCTTATGGGTATTTCGTGGGGTGCACTTGCAGGCGCATTCCTTGCACCGTTTATCTACAGCCTGTACTGGAAGGGTGTGACGAAGGCTGCCGTGCTTGTGAACTTCCTGTTCGGCAGTGGCATCATGGTAGCGAATATGCTTGCAAGAGCATCATTCCCAACCGTGTTGCAGTCGCCGATCAACTGTGGTGCATTTGCAATGCTTGCCGGACTTATCATCGTTCCGGTTGTGAGCCTTATCACACCAAAGCTTTCCGATGAGAAGAAACAGGCGGTATTTTCCTGCTATGAAAAATAAGTTCTAAACAGAGGATTTGCGCATAGGCTATATAGAAACCAAGTTGTACGAGAGGACGGCAGCATGAGAACACGACAAACGGCGCTTCGCATGATCGTACTTTCATTTTTACTTGTGGGATGCATGTGTATCTTCGCGGCCTGTGCAAAATCAGAGAAGAAGGATTCGGCTGCGGGGGTATACCATCTGTATTCCATGGAGTCGGACGGGGACAGCTATTCTCACGACGATATCGTGTCATATGGGCTGGATTCCATGGCACTTACGTTGTATGCGGATGGCACGGCAAGCCTTGGCTTCGGAGAGGAGACAGAGCAGTTTCAATGGAAGGAAGGCATGCTTTATTCGGATGATGAGGAGATTGCTTTTACCGTGGAAAATGGAATGCTCACCGTATCAATGGATACAGAAAGCATGGTTTTCGAGCGGGTGAAAGATGCACCGGAGAAGATGGAAGTCCAGAACCCGGAAGAAACAACCGGCACCCCGACAGACGATACGGAAGTGTCCGGAACGGATTTGCCGCAGCAGTAGATATGAGCAGCCCGGACTGAAAAGAGAATAAAAAAGGCAGTTGATTTCCGCGTAAAATATGTCCGGAAAACCAATTGCCTTTCTTTTTATGTTTTTTTATGGCGATTTTACTAAATATTTATAAAAATGCCTTTATCAATTGTGAAAATTATGTTATAATTTCTTGCAGTGTGATGGGGACGTGCCATAGTCTGCTATCGCAGAAATTTGATTACTTAGGAGGTATATGACAAATGGCAAACAAGTGGGTTTATATGTTTAGCGAAGGCGACATGACCATGCGTAATCTTCTTGGTGGTAAGGGTGCCAACCTTGCAGAGATGACAACAATTGGTCTTCCGGTACCACAGGGATTCACAATTACAACAGAAGCTTGTACACAGTACTATGAGGATGGTCGTAAGATTAATGATGAGATCATGGCTCAGGCTATGGAAGGTGTTAAGAAGATGGAGGAGATCAACGGCAAGAAGTTTGGCGATCTCAAGAATCCATTGCTTGTTTCTGTACGTTCAGGTGCCAGAGCTTCTATGCCTGGTATGATGGATACAATCTTGAACCTCGGTTTGAACGACGAGGTAGTTGCAGCTATGATCGCTGGTAACCCAGATCCAGCATTTGAGCGTTTCGTATATGATTCTTACAGACGTTTCATCCAGATGTTCTCAGACGTTGTTATGGAAGTTGGTAAGAAGTACTTCGAGCAGCTGA
>ERZ779681.809-NODE-809-length-10272-cov-9.47793_pt1 | contig 10272 bp, 10 predicted proteins | sample MGYA00511905_ERZ779681 | MGnify/ENA primary metagenome ERZ779681 (study PRJEB29588, sample SAMEA2144578) | human gut metagenome | biome: human gut; feature: human-associated habitat; material: faeces | place: Denmark | collected 2008/2010 ... | reverse complement strand
CTATTTGGACAACTTTTTTCGGAACTCGGAAGGCAGTTCTCCAAATTCCTTTTTGAATACCTCGGAAAATTTACTGGGATTATCATATCCCATTTTAGCCGCAATTTCTGTTATGCTGTCAGAAGTATCCCGAAGCAAGATCGTAGCAGCCTGCATACGATAGGATTTCATATAAGCATAAATAGAACACCCATAAACGCCCTTGAAGCAAACCTTCATTGAGGTAAGAGGAATTTCAAATTTTTCTGATAGCTCCTGCAAAGTATAATGGTTGCGAAGATCGGCTGTCATATATTCCTGTACTTTCTTTATTGTTTGTACTTGATTTCTTGCAAAATATCTTCGTTCTTCCTGGTAATCCTGAAGCGAAACCTGATTCAGAAACATTAGCAATTCCAGCACTTTCACTTTCAAATAGTAAGCAATCATCCGAGGCTCCACCCGATAAAGTTCCGAAAAAATATGTTCGATTTCGCTTTGGGTTCTTAATACAACGCAGGTGTCATTTTTGCAAAATTTATCTGCAATCGAAAAGACATCTATATTCAGCCCACCAATCACACTTTCTATCCGCTTCATAGTTTGATCTGCCGTAGGCAGATCAATGGTAATAGAAATGCCGTGATAATGCGACAACGGAAAGTAAGTTGATGTAGTTTCGTTTGTCAGGCGGTTAATTGCAAGATCGCCAGCACCGACATACTGATAATCTCCATTAGCAAATTCGCATTCAAAACGTCCCTCCCGGCAATGATTGATTTCAAGTACATCAGAGTGCGGAAGCTTGTTTTGATTCTGTCCATCGCTCATGTGAAAATCATTATAGAATAATTCAATACCCGGAAGAATTTCATAACGAGTGATAACACCCTCTCCAGTTACGTTTTTCATTCTGTAAATGGAGCAGCCATCTTCGCTGACAATTTTTTGAATTTCCGGATCAAAAAAGTCTGTAAATTGCTGTTCGCTCATTTGTATTTCCTCCCTGGTTAGCATAAGCAAACCACGGTTAGTATAGCATATTTTCATGGCCGCAGTCCATGGATGTTTTTTGAATTTTGAAGTATGCGTGTTGATTCTCTATCCTTAATCCTTGCCTGAAAGCATCCGATGAAGCCGCATTGAAGCAAAATAAAAGTTGAATATAATCTTCGCAGCTTACACCCTGCACATTCATATCTGAAAAATAGTTCATTTTCCAGTCGGATACAACAGCACCTTGCTTTGTAACAACCTGTGAAATCTGGCCTGTTCCCATATCAGCCGGAATATCTATTGTCACTGTCTGCGGAGAGTTGGAGAGCAGATCGTGGTACAGCTTCGTCATGTATTGATTTGTCATTGTGTGCCCTCTTTTTTGAGTTAGTTGAAACTAAGTATATAATACTTCATATTTGGTAGTCAGTCAAGGAGAGCAGGACATAACAAAGAATTATAAAATGTATGTGTGGTACATATCAAATCATTCCATGTGCAAACTATGAAATATAGAATGTATGTGGGTGATGTTGAATGGCAAAAGTTAAAGACTGCCCTGGCTTTGAAACCTTCGGTGCAGATGTAAAAGAAGCACGGAAGGCGAAGAACCTTGCACGAAAAGATTTAGCCGAAAAGGTGAACATTGATACCAGGTATCTTGCCAACATTGAAAACGAGGGCACGATCCCCAGCCTGCCAGTCATCATACAGCTTGTAAAAATCTGCGGTCTGCCAATGGAGAGATATTTCAATCCAGAGGTCATGCGAGAGGAAAGCGAGCTGCGCCAGCGGGTCGGACAGAAGTTAAAGCTCTGCCCGGAACAGTATTTGCCTATCGTGGAAGGTGCCATTGACGGGGCCTTAAAAATTGAAAAGCCGAATGAAGAAACGGAGGGTGTCTGAACATCCTCTGTTTTTCTTATTTTGCGAGCATTTTGAGGTTTCCGAAACGCTTTATAAGTAGGGATAAGATACGATAGCAAGCACAGCAAGCGAGTACCCGCTTGCGATTTTTCGGATTTTCAGGTCCCTTGCCCGAAAATGAAAAATGCTTGTTGGGATAATCCCAAACCCTTATGAAGAACGGAGGCGGCGCATGGCAAACCGAAAGCGGAATATCCAAATGAAATTCTATGTCACGGAGGACGAAAAACGGCTCATAGATGAGAAAATGAGCCAGCTACCCACACGCAGATATGGTGCCTACCTCCGAAAGATGGCGATTGACGGATATATCATCTACACCGACACCACGGAGATCAAGGCGTTTACCGCGGAGCTTTCCGCCATCGGCCGGAACATCAACCAGATCGCAAAACGGATCAACACCGCCGGCTCGCCCTATCAGGCGGATATGGAGGAAATCCGGGAAAGGCTGGATCAGATATGGCAGTTACAAAGACGCATCCTATCAAGTCAACGCTGAAAGCGGCCATTGACTATATCTGCAACCCGGAAAAAACGGATGGAAAACTCCTGGTATCCTCCTATGGCTGCACCGCCGAAACAGCGGATATTGAATTTGCCTGGACCCGCCGCCACTCCATCGACAAGGGCACCCACCTGGGCCGCCACCTGATCCAGGCGTTTGAGCCTGGGGAGGTTACGCCGGAACAGGCCCATGAGATCGGCATGGAGCTTGCAAAAGAAATCCTGGGCGGCAAGTATGAATTTGTACTTACTACCCATATAGACAAAGATCATGTTCATAACCACCTGATTTTCAATGCGGTCAGCTTTGCGGATCACAAGCACTATCATTCCAACAAGCGGAGTTATCACTATATCCGCCGCACCTCCGACCGGCTTTGCAAGGAACACGGTCTGTCTGTCATCATCCCCGGACAGGACAAGGGCAAGAGCTATATTGAACATCAGGCTGCGCAGAACGGCACCAGCTATAAGGCAAAGCTGAAAGCGGCCATCGACCGGCTCCTGCCAGCCTGTTCCAACCTGGAAGAACTGCTTCGCCGCCTGCAGAGGGAAGGTTATGAGATCAAGCGCGGCAAGTATATCTCCGCCAGAGCGCCAGATCAGGAACGGTTCACCCGTCTGAAAACCCTGGGTGCGGACTACACCGAAGAAGCCCTTGCTGCCCGGATCGCCGGACACGCCAGACCTTCCCGCCAGCCGAAACAGCAGGACGGAAAGATCAGCCTGCTCATTGATATTCAGAACAACATCAAGGCGCAGCAGAGTGCAGGCTTCACCCATTGGGCGAAGCTGAACAATCTGAAACAGGCCGCCAAGACCATGAATTTCCTGACCGAACACGGGATAAGCAGTTATGGAGAACTGGAAAGCAAATTGACCGCAATATCCGCACGCAGGGATACCGCTCATGCAGAGATCAAGCGGATAGAAAGCAGAAGTGCCGAACTTGCCCTTGTGATGAAGCATGCCGGAACTTACCGTCAGCTAAAGCCGCTTTATGACCGATACCGTAAATCAAATGATAAAGAAAAGTTCCTGCGGGGGCATGAGAGCGAGATCATCCTTTTTGAAGCGGCCGCCAGAGAATTGAAACGGCTGGGGGCTGTGCCGCTGCCGACAACGGAAAGCATGAAAACGGAGCTTGCCAATCTCAACGCAGAAAAGGAACGGCTCCTTGCAGAGTACAAAACCACAAGGACCGAAGCCCAGGAATACGATACCGTCAAGCAAAATGTGGATGCGCTACTAACCGTTCCAAAGGAACAGGAACAACAGCGGCGGCATGAACTTGAATAATTTTCTCTGAAAGACGCTGGGCGCAGCTCCCGGCATCCTGTATAATGGAACTGCGGAAGGAGGTTTTACCGATGACAAGAAGCGAAGCAATCAAAGCATTTTTCTTCAAAAGTGTACTGCCCGTAATCGTGGCGCTGATCCTGTATTGTATTTTCAAATCCGCCTGCATGAAGAACGGAGAGCTTGACTATGTATGGCTCTGGATACTCTGCGGGCTACCGTTTGGCCTCCATCGGATGTGCCTCTGGATCGTGCCGGGCGGCGGCTCCCTGGGTGGAGGGATCGCCCTGTTTACGTTGAACTTTATTATCGGCGGTGTAATCGGCGGTTTCGTTCTGGCCTGGCGGCTTATTGTGGCGGTGTGGTATGTGCCGCTGACGGTGTACCGGCTGATCGTTGGATGATTTTCTTGCGTCATGGAAATATGGAAAACTGCCGCTCGTGCCGATGGAAAAGCCATTCACAACCTGATGGAAAAAGACAAGTCTTTTCCCACAAGTCTGCAAACAGCTTTCCCACAGCCTCACAATCCTGGCAGTTTACGCACATTCCCACAACGCCTACTGCGGCGGCTATCCATCCTTTCCTATCCAATCCTAATGAGAAAATACTATGGAAATTCCTTTTCAACGGAGGTACAATTTGTACTCCTGTTCAAATAACAGAACCGTGTTAAAGTAATTTGATGATAGCAAAAAGAAAAAGCGGGAGTACAGCCGATCGGACGAACCGAAAAGCTGTACTCCCGTTTTGCGTGACAGAAAGTGTTTGAAATCAAGCCTTTTTCTTCATGTGCCAGCAAGCAGACCGACACATGAGAAATCATAAAGGCTCCCTTTGAAAATACGGATACAGGGAATTATTTTGCGGTTTTTCCACCCCTATCTTCACATATTTTAGACCGTTTGGAATTGTAATGCGGACAAGCGACCAGACACACCCGGAAACTCTGCTTGCAGCCGTGAACACATTTTTTACAGATATGGTTATACTGCCGCCTGCCGTTCTCGCCCAGGAAGAACGCCCATTCCAGCCGCCACTTCTTGCTTCGGCTCATAGGCAGTCATGCTCCGGCACATCACGGCCGGGCTTCTTGCCCTCCGGGGGCTTGTGCTCAGCACACTCCCGTTTGGCATCTTCTAACCGCTCACGGATGGAAGGCTTCTCCGGCGTTGTCCGATCTGCGTACTCCTGGGCTTTTTCCAATTCTTCGCCACGTCTTCCGTTGTTGATAACACCGTCGATCATGCCGTAGTCATCCTCCAGCGTCATTTCAGCGGTGCGGAGAGGATTGTCCTTTTCCGGTTGCTCCGCCGCCACGGCAAAGGCCCGTGTGCCATTCCCCATGATAAGATATTTTCTATCATCGGAAATATGGTGGACACCGTAACCGGCCGCCTCCATCTGCTCCCGGCTCATAGCCGTCACCTGAAAGCTGCCCCTGGGTGTCTGCACACACTCGCCGGTCTCAAAACGGTCTGGCAGAAAAGCGAGGTCTTGTTTCTCTGCGGAAGCGGGGAGAACAACGATATTGCCATTGATCTGCATAAATCGTTCCGGCGTTTTGAACTGTTCCGTGTATTTCTGAATCAGTTCCGGGGACAGGGAGGCGAAATCTTCCTCACCAAGTCCAACCACCAGGAAAGTTCCTGCTACGATATCATAAATTTCTCCATTTTCATCCCGTAGCCCACGGTTCAGGTCAAGCCCGATGAGCTTTCCTTCATCATTGCAAACCAGCGCCACCGGGTCAGAATAGGGATAAGTTGCGCCAATGTCTCCGCCGACCTCCGCCTGCAGGGAATGAAGATCGGGGTCGATCTCCTTCACATAGGGTTCCTTCATAGGCTCCACTACAAGCACAGTCATCTTTTCCGAGGCAACCTTCTCCGCAGCGGACAGCATTTCATCCGCATGGGACTTCTCCGGGTCATCCAAAGCGGCCTTGACCTCCGCCGGATCAAAATCAAGAAATTCTTCATAGCCCGTGGCAGCCTTGAACTTTTCAATCTCCGAAGGAAGATAGTCCTCCTGCGTCTGCCCCAGCGCCGCCAGCTTTTCATCCAGCGCAGAAATGCGTCCCGCCATCAGGTTTTCGTAAAGTTCTTCCTTTGCGGCGTGCGCCTCCGGGTGCTCCGCCGCATACTGCGGATCGTTCTGACGGAAAAACTCGTCCATGTCAAAGGCAATATCCATAGCCCACTCGGATTTTTCTTCTTCGGGAAGATCGTCCTGGAAGGTCATCACCCGGTACTCGTCGGGGATACTGCCGCGCTCACCGTCGTAATACTCATGGAAACTGTCACCCGTATCACGCACATAGCCCTGATCCGTGAAGGTGCCGTTTTCCTCCAACGCAACGTCCCGGCCGTAGGCCTCATAGTCGATGTAATTCTGCAAATGCTCTGGCACCTGCATAACGTCCAGTTCTTCGATGTAATAGCGGCCCAGATCGTCATAGTCATGGATATCGGGGTAAACCTCATAGCAATCCAGATTCTCGGTGAGGTTGATGATCTCCTGCAGGCTGCTGCAATGGTCGCCCATTTCCATACCGGCCTGAAACTGTGCGTATTCGCTTTCGCTCATTTCATCCAGCTTCGACGCCAGATAATTCAGCTCGTCCAGATTCTCATATTCACCCAGCTTGCTGTAAAGACCGTCCACATAGCAGTCATAGTCCGTGATGAACCATTCCTCATAGGGCTGGCCGAAGTCATCCTTCTGGCCGATTCCGATCCGCTTAAACACTTCCTTCAATTCCTCGGCGGTGGTGGGAAACTTCACCCACTCGCCCACAAGCTCGCCCTCGTTATATTTCCCAAGATTGGTGATAAAGGCGGCAAAGGGATAATCCTTGTTGTGATCGTAATATGGCATATCAGCACCTCCTTACAGTTCCGGCTCAGACTTTTCCTTATGGGGCTGCGCCTTGCTTTTCTCCGCACATTCCTTTTTGCCCTGTTCCAGCCGTTCCCGGATGGAGGGCTTTTTCTCCGGCTCCGCAGGGCGTTCATGATTCCACTCGTCGCCGGAAAGAGAAATATATCCGTGTTCCGTAAAATGGCCCTGTTCCTCCTGCATGGCGTACTTGCCAAACGGAACAGGGTCGATCGCTTTCAGAAGTTCCGGGGGCAGCAGCATATCCATGTGCTGTGCCAGATACCGCCACCCCAGATCATTCAGATCGTGGATATTGGGCTCAAATACGAAATAGTCGATGTTGGCCGCAAACTCCTTGAACTGCTCCGGCGCTGTCAGCTTGAAGGGCGAGACCTGCACCGCCGCCAGCACCTCCCGGTCCTCCGGGGAGAGGGCAGCCACCGCCGCCCTCACTTCGGGTAAATATTCCAAAGTCTTATTTTCTGCCATTGACACCTTCCTTTCTTTTCGGAAATTCCAGTTTGAAGTTGATGTATTTGCCACCTGTGTCATCCAAGATCACCGCAGCGTCATAAGCGGCCTGTTTCTTTTCAGACCACATTCCCTTGACATTGGTACGTCCCTTTTTCAGAAGGTCCGCCGCCATCTTCTTTGTCAGTTCCTTCTTGCGGCTCGTCCAGAAGCGGTCATTTTTCCAGAGGACGAAACCGCAGGACCGATCTGAACATGCAAAGTTCTTCTTGCCCTCATAAATCGGCTGGCCGCAGCGGGGGCAGGTACCGATCACTTCCTTCTCCGGGGCAAACAGCTTTTTGCCATCCTCGGAAATGCAGGAATAGGTGGACACGATCTCTTGAACCATCGTGCGGATACCGTCCATGAAGGTATCCGGGTCAGTGCTGCCTTTTGCAATCTCCGTCAATTTCTGTTCCCATTCCGCTGTCAGCATGGGAGAGGTCAGCGGCTCCGGCAGAACCGTGACAAGGTTGATACCGGCTTTTGTGGGGATCAGGCTCTTGCCCTTGCGTTCCACAAATCCGGCTGCCACCAGCTTTTCGATGATTGCCGCCCTGGTCGCAGGCGTGCCAAGACCTTTTCGCTCCGCCTCATCGGGAATATCATCCTTATCTGCGTTCTCCATAGCGGACAGGAGGGTATCTTCCGTGTAGGGCTTCGGAGGCTGGGTGAAATGCTCGGTAACAGCAACCTCCGCACCGTCAAAAGTCTGCCCTTCGGTGAAGTCCGGGAGCGTGCCGCCGTCCTCGTCCGCAGGTCTTTCTTTCAGGGAGGCACGGAAAATGCGGTCGATCTCCCGCCAGCCTTCGGAGAGGATGCACTTGCCCTTTGCGGTAAAGGAATGACCGCCGCAGTCGAAAGTTACCGTGACTGCCTCATACACATACGGCTCTGCCGATGCACACAGCAGCTTGCAGCAGACCAAAAGGAACAAATTGCGCTCGCCCAGGGGCAGAGCCTTGATATCCGCTTTTTCAATCTCCATCGTGGGAATAATGGCGTGATGGTCGGATACGTCCTTGTCGGAACTCATGGCCTCCACCAGCGGAAAGAAGTTGCCGCAGCCATCAAAAGGTGGCAGCTTTGCCACCAGATGGATCACGCAGGACGCCGTTTCCTCCATGTCAGAGGTCAGATACCGGCTGTCCGTGCGGGGATAGGTCAGCAGCTTCTTTTCGTAGAGGCTCTGGGCGTAGTCAAGGGTCTGCTTCGCCGTGTATCCGAACAGGCGGTTCGCCTCACGCTGCAAGGTGGTGAGATCATAGAGCTTTGGCGGCTGTTCTTTCTTCTGTTCCTTCGTGACAGAGGTACAGGTGACGGCCGCACCCTTGCACATAGCCGCTGCCTGTTCCGCCTCTGCCAGATCGGTGAACTTCTCCGACACCGCCTCGGCTCCATCCAGCACCAAGCGCAGCAGATGATACTTTTCTTTGTGGAACAGCGTGATCTTCGCGTCACGCTCCGCCAGCATTGCCAGTGTGGGTGTCTGCACACGGCCCACATTCAAGGTGCGGTGATAGAGGACGGAGAAAAGGCGCGTGGCATTGATCCCCACCAGCCAATCCGCTTTCTGGCGGCACAGGGCTGATTGATACAATGCTTCATAATCGGCGCCGGGGCGCAGGTCAGAAAAGCCCTCTCGGATAGCGCTGTCCTCCATCGAGGAAATCCAGAGGCGAAGGACCGGCTTGCGGCATCCAGCCATTTCATACACCAGTCGGAAAATCAGCTCCCCTTCACGTCCGGCGTCACAGGCATTGACAACGGTATCCACATCGGGGCGGTCCATCAGGGCACGGAGATTTTCAAAAGCGTCCTCTTTGCCCGGTGCCAGCACATAGCGGAACGGCTCCGGAAGAATGGGAAGATCATCATAGCGCCATTTCTTGAAACGCTCGTCATAGCCGCCCGCATCCATCGGGGATACCAGGTGACCTACACACCAGGACACAAGAAGGCCGTTGCCCTCATAAAAGCCATCGGCCCTGGATGAAGCACCCAGGGCCGACGCGATAGATTTTGCCACACTCGGTTTTTCTGCGATAATCAGTTTACTCATTCTTTTCCTCCGTTTCCTCGTCCTCGGTCAGATATTCTTCTTCATCCTCCAGGTCGAAATCATCCAGATCAGCGGGAACTTTCTTTCCCTGCTTCGGTTTCAGCACCAGGAAATAGACCGCCGTACCACCTCCGGCTGCAAGGATCAGCAGCACCGCCAGGATCGCCCCGGTATTGCTTTTCTTTTCGGGTTCCGGATTCTCCGGCTCGGTGGGCTCCGCAGCTTTCTGTTCTGTGCCAACACATTCACTAAGGTTTTTTACGCAGACCGGGCAAGCGGTATTGACCGCTCCGGCCTGGCACTTCTCCGTACAGGTGCAGACAATAGGCGTTTCCGCCTTTTCTCCGTCCTCCGTGAGTGCCATGAGGTCGGCTTCATCCACCTGGTTCAGAAAATGCACGGTTTCCTCGCCCTCGTCGTCACGGTCGATAATGAGATAGAACACATTGCCGTTCTTCGTTTCTACTGTAATAAACTGCTTGCCGCTGGCGGCAGGGCTGCCGATATCGTCGATCAGTGACAGGTTCCCATCCGGCGTCAAAGCGGCACCGCCATTCAAACCGCCGCCCAGCATCCCCAGCAGATTTTCCAGCGTTTCCGCATCCAGAGAGAAAGAGCCTTCCCCGGAGCCAGCCTCGCCGTCACTTACCGTCATGTAGCCGGAATAGACATAGCCGACTTTCTCCGGCAGGATGACCTTCAGCCAGTCGCCGTCCGTGCCAATCACCTTCACGGTCGTTCCATTGGGAAGCTGGGTGAAGGCGGTATAGTCCATTCCCGCGCCCGTACGGACATTCAAATTGCCGCCGCCCGTGGTGACAGTACCGGTCTGCCCGGTATCATTTTCGCCAGAACTGAACTGGATACCGTTCTCGGTGACGGATACCGTGACCTGGCTGCCTGCCAGAGCGGAAAGCAGATCAGAAACATCCCCGGCCGTTTCCTGTTCAGCCACGGGCTCCATGGTTTCCTCGCCGCCGCTGGCAAAGGCGGAAACGGGGAGAATCCCGATGCACAGGAGCATCAGCAGCAGACTGATAAAAATGCGTGGTGTGTTCTTAGTCATGGTTCAACGCCTCCTTTTCCGAAGTAGCCGGTGCAGGCGC
>ERZ779681.807-NODE-807-length-10295-cov-1.73574_pt1 | contig 10295 bp, 6 predicted proteins | sample MGYA00511905_ERZ779681 | MGnify/ENA primary metagenome ERZ779681 (study PRJEB29588, sample SAMEA2144578) | human gut metagenome | biome: human gut; feature: human-associated habitat; material: faeces | place: Denmark | collected 2008/2010 ... | reverse complement strand
GAAGTGAGACTCAGCAAGAATCGAAGCCCTCAAGCTGAGATTTCTTGTGTGTCTGAGGCTCACTGGAACGGGTAGCATAACCGGAGCACGGTTATCATCTACAAGCACCACCCGCTCATACCACCTGACATAGGGGAAAAGTATTTTAAAGGAGAGAGAAGAGTATGAAAGACTATAAACAGCTTGCCGTCCGTTATCTCAAGATGAATCGTCGACGCAGTCTTGTTACCATTTTTGGTGCCATGATCGCAACGATGGTTATTTACTGTATGTTGAATCTTGGCTGGAGTAAGTTACTGCAATATCGGGAACAGATTCGGGAGCAGGGAGATTACGAGATTGTATTATTTACCGAGACACAACAGCAGATAGAGGCAATTCTTGCAGATGACCGTGTGAAGGATGCATATGTGGGTTCTTATTATGTGTACGATTATGATAATCCGGTAACCTATGACAATGCGTTGTATCTGAATACAAAACAGCCGTATCGGATGGACACCATATTAGAACAGTTAAAGACGGATTATGGTGTGGATGGAGAAGATAATTATGAGTTAGCCATTACATACATGCAGGGGGGAGATGACAATACGGTAGTGATCTTAACCCTGATGATTTTGCTGATCTCCTTTATCTTCGCCATCTTCGGAGTCGGAATTGTAAGAAATTCCATTCAGTTATCTACGTTGGAACAATTGAAGGATTACGGCAATCTCCGGTGTATTGGGGCAACGAAGAAGGAATTGAAAAAGATTGTGTATTGCGAAGGAATGATATTAGAGCTTGTCGGTATGGTATTGGGAATTGCAGCCGGAACGATTGCTAGTTTAGTGATCGGACATTTTGCATTAAAGATAACAGCAGGATTTCATCTGATCCCGATCGTACCGATACTGGTTGCATTTTTGGGAGATCTTTACTTTGCAATGGAGGAAGATTGTAAACTGATCGCCAATATGTCACCGGTCAGTGCGATCCGTGGAGAGTACCGGATCCATAAGGAAAAGATCAAGGTAAGAAACAGCTTGCTGTTTGGAAAATTATTTGGAACAGAGGGCGATTATGCCTATAAAAGTATCATGCGTAATCCGGGCAGATTTGCAAAGACGGTATGGTCAATTGGAATTGGTATCGGTGCATTTATTCTGATCATGGGATTTTCATCCGCTATACAGCGGGTAGTCAAAGATCAGGAGAAAATGTGGAAATATTATCATATCGCATATTCGGGTTCTTATGGTCCGGATACAACGTTAGATGAAGCGAGAGAAGGAATTCCGCCTACAAAATATCTGAAAAAGATAGCAGACCTTGACGGTTGCACGGATGCGAAGAAAGTGTATTCTGCTTCGGTATTTCTAAAAGATTACAAGGAATTCTACGGGCATGGAACGGATGAATATATGACGCAGTCGGAGCAGGGATCATGGATTCAATCATATATTGGGGCAAAAGACGGACCACTTGCAGTGATAGAAAATGCCATTTCCCAGATATCATGCGATGGATATGATGAAGAGGACTATGCGAGATATCAGCAAGCATTGGTTGCCGGTACATTGGATGTCAGCGATCATGGCATTGTGCTTGTAAATCATGATAACGTGACATTGAGTGAAGCGGAGATCTATTCAGAGGATACGGTGATGCTGGATAACCGGGAGATGGATTTTACCGATTATCAGGTGGGCGACACAATTGATATTGTGGATATGAATAAGTATTATGAACGTGCCGATAAGGCGCTATCTTCCTTAAACAAGGAACATGAACAGCAATTGGAAACATTAGAAGAGCAATTGCGGAAAAAGGAGATTACGCAGGAAGAAAAGGAAAATCAGGAAAGTGATATGAATTCCGAATATTTTACTGCAAGAAATGATACAATCCTGCAGATAAAAAAGGAACTGACGGAAGAAGGTTCATACATTACATATACAATAGAAGGAATTGTAAATGAAGATGTCAATACGCGTTGCAATGGAGTACATTTTGTTCTTCCGTTGGATAAATTCTATAAACTGACCGGAACGGATGAGAGCATGTCAGTCGGTATGAGGTATCATTTTGATAAGTTTTCTTATATGAAGTTTGGCAACATTGAAGGAGAAATGAATGTTGCGTCCGGCTTAGAGATGGGATATGAGGAGCCGGCATACGCAATGATCTTCGGAATGATCGAAGGTATGAAGAAGGTGATATTTGGAGGAATCCTAGTAGTCATCTTTGTGGTAACAATGACTGCACTGAATATCATGAATACGACAGCAAGCAGTCTGTATCTTAGAAGAAAAGAATTTGCACAGCTTCGGGTGATCGGTATGTCGAAGAAACGATTGACCAAGATGGTCATGTTAGAGGGTGTGATTGCAACGATTTTTGCAAATATAATTGGAATTATCATCGGAGTTTTACTCAGTTACGGATTCTTCCGACTGGTAATCACCTCATTATTCGGATATAAATACAGTGTTTCCGTATTGGGAATTGGAATCGGAATGGTGGTATCCGTTTTGATCCTGTGTGGTTCAGTCTATCTGCCACTTAGAGGATTGAAGCAGGATGTGGCAGCAGATCTGGCAACCGGTGGAGAATAGAGATTGGAGGATAAGAGTATGGATATTGTGACAATGGAACAGGTAACAAAGGTATATGGAGAAAATGAGACAAGAGTGTGGGGTTTACATAATGTTGATCTGACGGTGGAAAAAGGAGAAACGTTAGCGATTGTAGGTGCTTCCGGTTCCGGAAAATCTACCCTGCTGCATGTGATGGGAGGAGTAGATACCCCAACAAGCGGTAAGATCGTTGTGGATGGCAAGGATATCACGAAAATGAATGACGAGCAGATGTCTGTATTCCGAAGAAGAAAGATCGGATTCGTATTTCAGGCATATCATTTGATCCCGGTATTATCCGTGGAGGAAAATATTACAATGCCGATTCTGTTAGATCACAGAAAACCGGATAAAGAATATGTAGAACACATCATGGAATTATTAGGAATTGCAGACCGGAGAAAACATTTACCGAATCAGTTATCCGGTGGTCAGCAGCAGCGTGCTGCGATCGCAAGAGCATTGGCAAATCGTCCGGCATTGATCTTAGCCGATGAGCCAACCGGTGCCTTAGATTCCAAAAACGGTAATGAAGTAATTGCATTGTTACAGAATTCAGTAAAACAGTTGAATCAGACATTGGTACTGATCACACATAACATTGATCTGGCAAGAGAGGCAGACCGGATTGTAAAGATCGCGGATGGTGAGATTGTTGAGTAGGAGATAGCGTATGAACCGAATGAGAAAATGGATTGCCCGGGGATTATGTGTGTTATTGGCAGCGACCATACTGATTCCGCAAAATGTGCAGGCAACTAATCCGGGAAGTGCAGATACGACCGATATAGTGGCAGGAGTGGATACCGACATTTCAATCAGTAATGTGAATGTGGATGGAGGCCGGGCAGGAGAGAAAATTACGGTTTCTTTCCGGGCAGGTGCAGACACGGGCAATCGTAATTATAAGATTACCAATATTGTAAAGATTGTCCCGGTATTAGATGAGACATTTCCATTTGAGACAGACAATGAAGCATATAAAGTGGTTCAGGCGGCCACAGCGACAGTGGATGCATCATATGCATTTACGGCAAAATCTGATTTGCAGACAGGATATTATCCGGTATCGTTTGCAATCACCTATGAACGCAAGGCGGAGGATGGCACGGTGACTTCCTGTTGTGTGACAAAGGTGATCAGCGTGAAACTTCAGGCAAAAGAAGAAAGTACAGCTTCGGATGAGGATGTATCCCTGAAAGTAAAATCTGCTCCGTCCGGTACATATGGAAAGTCCTGCAAGATACAGTTTCAGGCAAAGGCAAAGAACGGGAAGATCGTAAGTGTGACACCGGTTATCTCAGACGGATTTCCGTTTGAAACAGAAGGAGATGCATATCGTTCGATTACCTCAAAAGGAACAACTTCGTTGAAATGTGAGTATGAATTCAAAGTGCGGGAGGATGTAATGACCGGATACCAGATGGTATCATTTTTGGTCGGTTATCAAAAAGATGGCAAGTCTTACGAGACAACACGGTCTGTCAATGTGAAACTGACCGGAAAGAAGAGCAGTTCGGAGGGTGGTGCCGGTGGAGCTGTTTCCGGCAATACGAGTACACCAAGACTTATGGTGACCGGATATGATGTAGGAAAAGACAATATATATGCAAATGAGACCTTTACATTAACATTGCATATGGAAAATACTGCCCAAAGCACAATCTCCAATATCAAACTTTCTTTGACCAGTGAAGAGAATCAGTTTATTCCGGAAAATGGAGCAGGCAATGTGTTTATTGAGAGCATGAAGGCAGGTGAAGAGAAGGAAGTTACGTTCCAGATCAAACCGGCTTCCGGATTAGAGGAAAAGAACTATCCGTTATTGGTTAAGACAGAATATGAGAATAGTAAGGCGGAGGCATTTAGTGCCGAAGATACGTTATATATTCCGGTTTCTCTGCGACAAAGATTATCGGTGACAGATGTATATGTAGCCGAGGATTCCATCGAGGTTGGAGATACGGTCGAGCTGAGTGCAACGGTCAACAATTTAGGGGAAGGCAGTCTGCATAATGTGACGGTCTATTTATCCGGTGACAATATAGAAGATTCCTCTTCTTATGTGGGAAATGTGGAACCGGGAAAGAGTGGAACGGTAGATATGTTGACCAAAGCAACGGTTGTCACAGAAGGAGATCACAAGAAAAATAAGATGATCATAACATATGAGGACAAAGACGGAAATGTGCAGGAAGAGACCGTAGATGTTGATCTGCGTGTGGCAGAACCAGTGTATGATAATCTAGAGAAGGTGAAAAATGCCAAAGATTACAGTGGTGTAGCAAAACGGGAACGGCAGTCATCATTCTTGTTGTGGCTGCAGGTATCATTTATCTTGGCATCCGCAGAAAGAAGAAAAAACAGCAGATCCTGGATGATTTTATAGAAAACGGATCAACTGAGGATGAGAGTGAGTAGATAGAATTCGTGAAGATGAGGAGATCAATATGACGTGGATATGGCATATGTGTATAACGAATATGAAACAAAGAGGTGTCCGGACGTTACTTACGATCCTTGGTGTAGTGATCGGTGTCATTTCCATTGTCTCTTTGCTTGCAATTGGAATCGAGGTAAAGAAAGAACTGTTGTCTACGGTAGAGCAGACCGGCAGTGTTACAGAGATTCCCGTTTATGGAGAGACGGAAGGAAAGAGGAAAGACCGGATGCTTACGGATCGTAAGATTGCAGAGCTCAACCGGATAGAGCATGTGACAACGGTGTATCCGAGACAGACGATGACGGCGGCTGCACAATATGAACACTATACCGGTTATGTGCAGATGATCGCATTACCGGAAGAGTATTTGCAGCAGATGAAGATCAAGAAAGGAGTGATTCCTTCTGAAACCGGAAGAAAACCGGAATTGTTACTTGGAAAAAATGCCATGGATCTGTTTTATAATGAGGCAACCGGTGCCGGTTATGCAGATTTATCCGGTGCGAAGAAAGATCTGCTCCAACAGAATCTGGAGGTTCAGATCGGCACGGAAGAAGAGGCAGAGAAGTACCGGCTGAAGATATGTGGTGTCACAGATACCATGTCGTATGATATATACTGTAATCTGGATGTTATGAAGAAGTATCTGAAACAGAACCGGACAGACGGAGTGGTTGAGGGACAGCCGGTGGATGCAAACGGAAATCCCTATTCGGAATGGATCTATGACAGTGCTGTTGTGAAGGCGGAGGATACGGAGTATGTGGATCAGATCGTGAAAAAGTTACAGGATATGGGATATCAGGTAGAGAACAATAAGGAATTGTTGGATTCTTTGCAGCGGGAGCTTAAGATCGTACAGCTTTTACTTGGCGGAATTGGAATGATCGCATTGATCGTAGCTGTTATCGGAATCGGGAACACCATGACAACATCGGTATATGACCGTATTACAGACATTGGTGTATTGAAAGTGTTAGGCTGCGACATGGATGAACTCCTTTATCTGTTCCTGTTAGAATCCGGAATCCTCGGTGCGATCGGCGGATTGACCGGTATTCTATTGTCTTATGTGATCACGCAATTTGGAATTAATTATTTTGGCGTGAAATTACTTTCAATGCCAAAGGGTACACGTCTTGCAGTGATATCACCGAAGTTAGCGATCGGTGCGTTCGTGTTCTCTATTGCACTTGGTTTGATCGCCGGTTATTTTCCGGCACGCTGGGCTTCCAAACTGAAACCGATTGACGCATTTAAAAGATAAGGGGAAATGCTAGGGAATTCTTGACAAATAGGGATTGTATGGGTAAAATGAATTAGTTAAAGATGCATATTGTGCGTTTTTGGTGATAAGAGTACACGCACGTAATTATAGAAGCAGGAGGAACGAATTCATGGCAACAGCGTATAATCACAGATTGATTGAAGGCAAGTGGCGTAAGCAATGGGAAGAACACCCGATTAATGTAGAAGATGGTAAGAAGCCGAAGTATTACTGTCTGGACATGTTTCCATATCCATCCGGACATGGTCTTCATGTAGGACATTGGAGAGGTTATGTTATCTCAGATGTATGGAGCCGTTACAAATTGATGCAGGGATATTACCTGATTCATCCAATGGGATGGGATGCATTCGGACTTCCGGCAGAGAACTATGCGATTAAGAATGGTGTACATCCTGCTATCTCTACTGCAGAGAATGTATCGAATATTAAGAGACAGATCAAAGAGATTGCCGCAATCTATGATTGGGATCGTGAAGTAAATACAACCGATCCGGAATTCTATAAATGGACACAGTGGATCTTCGTTCAGATGTTTAAGAAAGGCCTTGCTTACGAGAAGCAGATGCCGATCAACTGGTGTCCGTCCTGTAAGACCGGTCTTGCCAATGAGGAAGTAGTAGATGGTAAATGTGAGCGTTGTCATTCAGAGGTAACGAAGAAGAATCTTCGTCAGTGGATGCTTAAGATCACAGCCTATGCAGATCGTTTATTAGCAGATCTGGATAAGCTTGACTGGCCGGAGAAGGTTAAGAAGATGCAGACAGACTGGATCGGTAAGTCATACGGTGCAGAAGTTGATTTCAAGGTAGACGGAATGGATGAGACAATTACCGTATATACCACACGTCCGGATACATTATGGGGAGCTACTTTCATGGTATTGGCTCCGGAGCATGAATTGGCAGCAAAGCTGGCTACGGATGAGACAAGAGAAGCAGTAGACAAGTATATCTATGATGCATCTATGAAGTCTAATGTAGACCGTATGCAGGATAAGGAAAAGACCGGTGTATTCACAGGTTCTTATGCGATCAATCCATTGAATGGTAAAAAGACACCAATCTGGTTATCTGATTATGTATTGGCAGATTATGGTACCGGTGCGATTATGTGTGTACCGGCACATGATGATAGAGACTTTGCGTTTGCTAAGAAATTTGATCTTCCGATCATTCAGGTTATTGCCAAGGATGGCAAAGAGATCGAGAATATGACAGAAGCTTACACCGAGGCAAGCGGAACAATGATCAATTCCGGCGATTGGAATGGTATGGAATCTTCTGTATTGAAGAAAGAAGCACCGGAGATGATCGAGAAGATGGGATATGGTAAGAAGACGGTGAACTACAAGCTGCGTGACTGGGTATTCTCCCGTCAGCGCTATTGGGGCGAGCCGGATTGTGGTGCAGTGCCTGTACCAGAGGATCAGTTACCGGTATTGCTTCCGGATGTAGAGAAGTATGAGCCGACAGGAACCGGAGAATCTCCTCTTGCAGCAATTGATTCCTGGGTAAATACAACATGTCCATGTTGTGGTAAGCCGGCAAAGCGTGAGACAAATACAATGCCACAGTGGGCAGGATCTTCCTGGTATTTCTTACGTTATGTAGATAATAAGAATGACAAAGAATTAGTGAACCGTGAGAAGGCAGACAAGTATCTTCCGGTTGATATGTATATCGGTGGTGTAGAGCATGCGGTACTTCATTTATTGTATTCCCGTTTCTATACCAAGTTCTTACATGATATTGGCGTGGTTGATTTTGATGAACCATTTACCAAGTTATTTAATCAGGGTATGATCTGTGGACGTGACCGTGAGACCGGTGCAGCAACCAAGATGAGTAAGTCACTCGGTAACATTGTATCTCCGGATGATATGGTAAGAGATTACGGTTGTGATGCACTTAGAATGTATGAGTTGTTCATTGGACCACCGGAGTTAGATTCTATCTGGGATGACAGGGGAATTGATGGGGTATATCGTTTCTTAACCCGTTTCTATACGATGGTAACAAAGAATATTGAGAATCCGGGCAAAGAGACACCGGAGTTGATCAAACTTCGTCATAAGATGGTATATGATATTACAACCCGTTTGGAGAGTTTTTCATTGAATACGGTTGTCTCCGGTTTTATGGAGTATAACAATAAGCTGGTAGATCTTACCAAGAAGGGCGGTGTGGATACCGAGACATTGAAGACACTTGTCCGTCTGATCGCACCATTTGCACCACATATGGGTGAAGAGTTATGGCAGCAGTTAGGTGGAACAGATACGGTATTTGCTTCCGGATGGCCAACATACGAAGAGGATGCATTGAAGGATAATGAAGTAACCATTCCGGTACAGATCAATGGTAAGACAAAGGCAACGATCGATATTTCAGTGGACGATGCAAAGGATGCGGTTATTGCAAAGGGTAAAGAGGCAATTGCAGACAAGTTAGAAGGACTGAATGTGATCAAAGAGATCTATGTTCCGGGTAAGATTGTCAATATCGTTGCCAAATAATTAAGAGACTGACATGGAGCTGTCACTTTTGGAAGATACTAAGAAGGTGACAGCCCATTTTGTGTATACAATGAGCCAAGTGCAGATTCGTGCTTGCACGAAAATCTGGATTTGGTGGATGCATAAAGTGATAAAATATGATATGATGTTTCGTAAACTTAGGAGGTAAGAGAGCTTGAACGAGAATTCGATATATAGGAAGGCATTGATGCTGGCAGTTCCGATGATGATCCAGAACGGGATTACCAATGCAGTCAGCCTTGTGGATAATCTGATGGTGGGAAGTCTCGGTACGGAAAGCATGACTGGGGTTTCTATTGTCAGTCAGTTGTTATTTGTATTTTTCTTGGCCATTTTTGGTGGGTTGTCGGGTCCCGGTATCTATGGAGCACAATATTTCGGAAGGGGTAACAAAGAGGGATACCAGAATGTATTCCGTTTGAAGATGTGGATTGCTGCAGCAATCACACTTGTTGGCATGGTGGCATTTATTGTGGCAGGGAAGTGGATGATCGGTCTGTATCTGCATGGCAATGGTGGAGATATTGATGCACAGGAGACGATGCAGCATGGACTGGATTATCTGCATGTTATGCTGTGGGGACTGATTCCGTTTTCCATTACACAGGTATATGCAGGAAGTCTCAGGGAATTGGGAGAGAGCGTGAAGCCGATGATCGGTGGAATCTGCTCGGTGGTAGTGGATGTTGTATTTAACTATTTGTTGATCTATGGTAAGTTTGGTTTTCCTCGGTTAGAAGTAAAAGGAGCAGCTATTGCAACCGTACTGGCAAGAATCGTGGAGATGACCGTTGTGGTATCCTGGACACATATCCGGATTGAAAAATATCCGTTTCTTCAGAATGTGTATCGGACTTTAGTGTTTCCGATGCAGGAGATGTGGATTGTTATACGCAAGGGTCTGCCGATTTTCTTCAATGAGTTTCTGTGGTCAGGAGGAATTGCAGCATTAACACAATGCTATTCCATGAAGGGACTTCAGATTGTGGCCGGACTTAATATATCAAATGCAATCTGCAATTTGTTGAATGTAGTATTTGTAGCAATGGGAAATGCAGTCGGTATTCTGATTGGGCAGTATCTGGGAGCGTCCCGCTTTGAGGATGCAAAGAAAGGTTCTCATAAGCTGATGTGGTTTACGGCAGGGCTATGTGTTATTTTAACAGTGATATTAGTTTCGCTTTCGAAAGTATTTCCAATGTGTTATGATACTACGGAAGAGGTGCGGCAGTTAGGACAATGGTTTATCGTGATCACGGCATTATTCTTCCCGGTACAGGGCTTCCTGAATGTGTTGTATTTCACATTACGTTCCGGCGGTAAGACAATGATCACATTCTTATTTGACAGTGTGTTTACCTGGGTGGTAGCGGTAAGTCTGGCATTTGTTCTGTGCAAGTATAC
>ERZ779681.803-NODE-803-length-10314-cov-2.52422_pt1 | contig 10314 bp, 12 predicted proteins | sample MGYA00511905_ERZ779681 | MGnify/ENA primary metagenome ERZ779681 (study PRJEB29588, sample SAMEA2144578) | human gut metagenome | biome: human gut; feature: human-associated habitat; material: faeces | place: Denmark | collected 2008/2010 ... | reverse complement strand
CGACAAAGTGTCGAAATATATGCAGAAAGTCGGTTACGAGGTCAACGTTATAGGGATTCCGAAAACTATCGACAACGACTTAGCGGGGACGGATCACTGCCCCGGTTACGGCAGCGCGGCAAAATACATAGCGACGTCGGTAGCCGAGATCAACCGCGACGCGGATATTTACGAAAGCCCGCTCGTCATCGTAGTCGAAATAATGGGAAGAAACGCTGGCTGGCTGACAGCCGCCGCGAGCCTCGCATCGATAAACGGACAGGGAGCGGACCTTATTTACCTGCCCGAAATCGTTTTCGATAAAGATAAGTTTTTATCGGACGTAAAACGCGTGGTTGACAAAAAACAAAAATGCGTCGTCGCGGTTTCGGAAGGAATACGCTACGCGAACGGAACGTACGTCGGCGAAGACGCTTCCGCGACGGATAATTTCGGGCACTCTCAACTCGGCGGAGTCTGCGGCGTTCTGAAAAATTTCGTCAAAACACTCGGCGTAAAATGTAAAGCGATCGAACTCAATATTCTGCAACGCTGCGCGGCGCATTGCGCGTCGGACACCGACGTGGAAGAAACTTTTACCGCAGGACAAAAAGCGGTCGAAGCGGCTACGAACGGCGAAACCGACAAAATGGTTTGTTTTATACGCGAATCGGATTCGCCCTACTCCGCGACTTACGGTTTAACGCCTTTAACAATAACCGCAAACGCCGAAAAGCGGATTCCCCTTGACTGGATAACCGCCGACGGAACCGGGCTTAACGATAAGTTTACGGCTTACGCGTTGCCGCTTATTCAGGGCGAACCGAAGATTCGTTACAAAAACGGTTTACCCGACTACGCCAAACTGAAATTCGAAAAATTCAAAATTTAAGTTTTTCGTATAATCGAGCGTGGCGGAGTAGTCTGAAAAGACTTCTCCGCCACGCTTATTTATACGTTCATTTTACGGCTTTATCATAATAATATGTTAAATTAATATGTTTTTCCATCGTGTTTTACTGACGAAACGCCACTATGGTCATAGAAGAACTCTAAACCGTTACTCTGCTTTAACAACTTTCCGTTAATATCATAGGCATAAGATATACTGTCTTTGGTTAATCTTCTGCCCTGACCGTCATATGTAAAGGTATGTCCGTTATAACTTGCGAGTTGTCTTCCCTTTGCCCAAGTTGCAGTTTTACCACAATATGTTGTTGGATTCCCTATTACGTCGTAAGCGCAAGCCTGACCGTTAAACGACAATAATTTATCTCCGTCATAGATATATGCTTTATCCGCAGATTCTAATTCTTCGATTAAGACATTATCCTTTAACGTAAACGAAAACTGTCTTTGCTTAACGATATTACCGTTATTAGCATATACAAAAACATAGGTTTTGTCAAGCGTTACGGATTACGGCAAAAGGTCGCAGGATTTCTCCCACGACCTTTCTATACATCTCATCTAAATACAGTTAGATTATTCTTTAAAAACTCTGCTTGAATAGATATTTGATTCTCTAAATCTAAATTTATAAGGGCATTATTTAATTGATTTATTTTCTCTCGTCCAAAAAGTTTATCGCAAAATTTTAAATTCGCTCTAATCTTATTAAATTCAACAATGCCGAAGGTAGGGACTGTCAAAACCGTCTCTTGCAATGCGTATTCAATAATAACATCTACAATCTCACATCTCTTAGCCTCTTCAGATACCCCTTCATGATAGCAAACTGAGACGATCCAACATCCTTTTTCAAAAACTAAATTTTGCTCAAGTGCCCCAAAATCATCTTGCCTTTCGTTAAATCCATACTTAAGAAGAAACTCAAAATCCTTTTTAGCGATTTTTTTAAACTTTCTTATCAACATAAATATCCTCCAATTTAGCGACAAATCACATCATCAGCAAAAATTTAAAGACGTGTTGCAATTCCATAGAATAGAATATACTACGATTCGCTCTTGTTAAATCTATACCAATATCAACAATATCCACCCCAGAAGCAATTACTCTACGAATCCATGTCATATTTTCAGACATTGTAAGTGCCGAACCCAATTTAGGGAATATCTTATACAATAAATTAGCCCCTTTAGAAGCTTTAAATGTGCCTGCACCAATTAAATCCGCTTGAGCGTGCACCCTACTCATTGTTTCTCCTATAACAACAGTCCCTTGCTGGGCTATTTTGCCGATTTTATGAGCATCGTACATTTTATAAGCCTTACCGCCAATAAAACCACCTATAATGCTTCCGATTGCCGCACCAAGTTCAAAACTACCACCTAGAGCCTCGCTGATATAACCACCAGCAATACCTAGTGCGCCCGAACCAATCAAACTTGCGCCAAGACCTTGCATGCCAGGGACAAAACACAAAGCTATGCCAGCAACAATATCCAAGCCAGACGAAATTAGGCTTGCTATTTTACTGTCAACGCCTGCTGCCGTCATGATGTTAGAAGCTGTAATTGAGACGCCGCCGACAATAAGAGCCGCACCTATAGCCTGTCCGCCGGGAACAAAGCATAATATCACGCCACCAACCAAAGACAAGCCGCCTAAAAACCAACTCCAAAAATCATTCCCGTTAGGGTCAACATTGGAAACCGGATTATTTCCGCAGTATGCGTAAAGGTTCAACCCATTGATGGTTTCAGGATTGAGATATTCAATTCCGTCAATCGTTATAAATCTACCGACTTCGGGGTCGTAATATCTCGTCTTGAGGAAATACAGTTCGGTTTCTTCGGAACTGACACGAATAACCTCACCTTTTTACGGCTTGTCCGCAAATGAAGTTAAGGAAATCGTGTTTCCCGATTGTTTTCATATAAAAATCAACTTTGTTGCATTTTTCTTAACCCGCCATAAAATCCATAGTTTTTACAACAATCCTTTATGGTAAAGATTTGAACCAAGCAGGCAGGATAAGGAGTTGCCACAACGGGCAACTCGATACCCTACAAGTTGGAAACGCATTTTAATAGCTAAAATGTTACTTCATCCCAAATATCCCGAATCCTTTTCCCTTCGATTCTAAATTTATCTAAAAGTTCAATTATTGATGAAAAACTCTCACTACGCCCTGAAACTTTTTGTGTCCCTTTGAACTCAGTAATACACATTGAAACAGACTCACTGGAATCATAGACAATTTGATATTCATCATTAGCATATAAAAAATATATTTCATCATTTGTTGCTAGCATCAAAACATACTCTTCATAAGTTACCTTTTGTTTGTTATAATATTTTTCATATGCGATTTCAATTTTTTCTGTTATCGTCAATTCATTGTAATTTTTACGCAACAATCTATCTATCATTTTCCTTCTTATCATCTAAATATCCTCTTAAATAAGTCTAATATCATTATAAAATATCCGGTATGATTTATTCCCAATCTTGTTCCATTTTTTAACCAAGCGTGTTATAATTTTTTGATTCGAGAAATTATATTTGCTTCTGAAAAATCATATCCTCTCATACTTGGTGAATTTTTATATGACTGATCCACAGTTATTTTTGAAGACAAATTTAAATTTTTTTATATTAAATAAGTTTTTGGTTTATGAAGAATATATTTCCTTACAATTTTCCTTTGTTTTTTTAATTATAAGCAATATAAATTATAAAAAACTCAATATTTATGAATTCAATTTTATATACACCTATATTTCCATATTATAACTTACTTCTTTTAAATTAACAAATCCACTATCTTTATATTCATTTAAGCATTTAAAACCGTACTTTTCATAAAATTTTCTTGCACGAAAATTTTTATCAAGTGTCCAAAGTTCCATTTTTCTTAAATTATATTTTTTAGCAGTTTCTAAAACTATATCCATAAGCTTTTTACCTACCCCTTTTCCCCAATAGTCCGGAATCGTATATAAAGCAACAATTTCTATATTATTTTTAATATCTATACGAGCATAAACTATACCACAAGGAAAAGAATCATCATATGCTATAAAAAAATATCCATTTTCAGATATAAACAGACTTGTAAACATTTGCTTTCTTTTTTCTTTGTTAGTATTTTTTTCAATTTCTTCTTCGGATAAAATATTTTTATATGCTACTTTCCATGATTCACAAAAAACAAATGTAAAATCTTCCACATGAGTTAGCGTTGCTTTTAAAATCTTTATGTTCATATTTAATATCTCCTGCGTGGAATTCTCTTCGCCGTCTTCGGTGCTTTGGGAAATTGCAAAATAATCTAAATGAATTATTACAAAATACAATCCAATCTTTTCACGTTTAAACCCACGTAATCTCCAATCGATATATCTTTAGGAAAAACAGAATCAAGCATAATAATTAAATCACCTATACTTATCATCGGTTTATCTAAAGCTATAACTTTTCCCTGCAAATAATAAGCGTAATAATTTTCTTCTTTTTTAATTAAATACTTATTTTGCTCCACGCTGACAATATTTTCTGATAAGAATGTTAATATCTCTCGGACAGGCTGTCCTTCCTTAATTTTTATTAAAGGTGGGAAACAACTAAAGTGGCACTTTATATTATACTGTCCATCAGATACAACTAAATCTGCCTCATACCCACTAAATTGTTCGACTCGTTTTACAAACATACATTCTTCCTTATATAATCAACCAAGGAATTTTTCTTGCCAAATCAGCAATTCCTCTAATTCCATATGCGGTAACTCGCAAGCCGTTTCTAGTTAACCCCACAGTTAAAACGGTTGCCACTCCTAAGCCAATTATGATAATTGCCCCAATCAGCCAATGCCACCATTTGTTACCGTTTGGATCCACGTTGGAAACAGGGTTGTTATTGCAATAAGCGTAAAGGTTTAAGCCGTTTATGGTTTCGGGATCAAGATATTCTATTCCGTCAACAGAGATAAATCTACCGACTTCGGGGTCATAATACCGTGTTTTAAGGAAATAAAGCTTCGTTTCGGTATCATAATATTATCCGTAGATTCTAATTCTTCGATTAAAGTAGCGTCTTTTAACGTGAAGGCAAATTCTCTTAACGATATTACCATTATTATGTACGAAAACGTAGGTTTTGTCAAGCATTTTGATTTATGGCAAAAGGTCGCAGGATTTCTCCTACGACCTTTTTCATTACATATGCATCATATAACCAATAACACTATTTGTAAAACAATATTTATTCCTTGCAAAATCAAAGTAGTCAAATTTAATCTTTTATATGCTTTTTCTTTTTTTAATAAGAAAAGAGATGTCGAAAAAAACTCGGGTCTAGCATGCATCGCCGCCGACTGTGCTTTTTTATAGTACCAATTGAATGTTTTCTCAATATGAAAAACCATTAATACACCACTAAGCACGCAAATCCCTATTGAGAAAAATGCAAAACCTGTTAAATAGTTATCTTGAGGCACAAATTTTATTATACAAAAAATTGCCAACAATAAACTTATAATCTCAAACACACCGACAACAAGCCAATACATTAATGTTTTTTTCTTATCAGTCATTAAAAAGATTACCTCCTCTTTTCCCTATCATATTTAACGCCGGAATGAGAATAAGCGAATCGATTTCGCAAGAATCCGTTTCACGATTAAAACTTTCGCATTCTGACAAAATATAAGAGAAATTCATGAACTGCGGCGGCGTTTTTTTATTGCGATTAACGCTATAACCGATACCGACGGCAACAGAAATTCGTTACGCGAGCCGCAACCACTTTTAACAGTTAAATCGGGCTTATCGTCGCCCTTGCCGTCGTCGGGCTTTTGCTCCGCGTCTTTTTTCGGAATTTTCAAGTCGGTTATTTCGTTTCCGTTTTTATCGAAATGTTTTCCGCACACGGCGCAATCTTTATGTCCTTTTATTCCTTCTCCGTTTTCGGTTGAAGGAATTTCTTTTTGCCACTCGCCGAAAACGTGCCCCGCAGGTAACGTAAGATCGCTTTCGTTAAGTTCTTTCGTCGCGGATTTGTCGGCAAACGATTTTCCGCAAACTTCGCATTCGTAATGCGCTTTTCGTCCGTTTGCGGTACATGTCGCTTTGACTTCTTCGTATCTGACGAGCGAATGTTTATGCTCTTCGGGCTCCGTATCGCAAAGCGAAGTGTACGCCTTTATTCTTCCGACGTAATTGCCGAGTCCTGAATAACCCGACGACGTACCCGCATACGAAAGGTCTTTGCCGTTTTTATAACCGAGCCTGATTTTTGCATTGCCGGAAATCACCTTGACGATAACCGAAAACCACTCGCCTTTTTCTAACGTTATCGGTTCGTCGAGTTTTACTGTTACGAACCCTCCGTAAGCAAAAGACTGCCGCTTTACGGCAACGGACTTTCCGCCCGAAACCGGCGCGTCGGAATTATCGTAAGTGAAATCGAGATTTTTGTAAATTTCGACTTCGAGAGTGTAGTCGCTGCCGTTTACGCCGACGTTAACAGCCTTTATTTGCTCCGTTTTACCGTTTTCTTCGCTGCCTGCCGCCCGATAGACGTTGGCGACCTTTTTGTCGTTGCGAAGCGAAAAATCGTCTATACCGCCGTCGTAATAGTAATTTCTGTCGTAGGCATCGCGATTCGCATACGAAAAAGCGTAACAGACCGAACTCGTGTTGTCGTAAGACATATAAAAATAAGGGTATCCGTCGGGTAAACCGGTATAACTGTTTTTAACCAGCCAGCCGCCGTTCCGGCTCGCGCCTCCGGGCATAAAATTACCTGCGGGAATATCGTCGTTCCAACCTATTAAAGTACAGGCGTGCGGATAAGAATTGCCGCTTTTTTCGTTCTTCGGATTGTAATATTCGTAATTATGAGCGTTGTTATATTGAAAAGTAACCGCGCCGTATTCGGCGATAGCGAGTTTTATCGCCGCGATTCTTTTTTCGTAATCGTCTTTATATTCGGAAATCAGAATCGCGTTTTCAAGTCTGTACCGGGAATTTTCAAACGGGTCGACCTTTGCATCGCTGCCGGATACCGGCCCCCACCAGCACGAAAACAAGGTCGCTATTTTAGAAGGACTGCCGGTAGCCGAAGTATAATCACCCTCCAGCCATTCTCCGTTTGTATTGTTAAGCGGATCGGATTGTCTTCTCTGAATTCTGTACGCCGCCGCAACAGGGTTAAGATCGAGATTTTTATCCGTTGCGGTAGAATCTATGCCCGTTTTCAGAATACTCGTTTCAGACGCCGCAACGGACGAATATGCCCAGCACAGATTAGTGTCGCCCTGACTTTTAACGGGCGTTACGATTCCGTATTTACTGCCGTCGTATTCCGACATGGCGGCAATCTCCGCCGCGCTTGCCTTACCCGCCGTTAAATTTACGTCGATTCGCCCGGATAAGCCTCCACGCGACGAATTATCCCGTCGCAAGGCGAAAACCGCGCCCGTAAAGGCGTAAAGTATCGACACGAACGCAAATATAATACCGATGATTGATTTCGTTCTCTTTTTTGTACGCATAATCTCTATATTTCCGACCGAAATTAAATTTATAGTTACTTATATTGCTCATATTATATCATATAATCGCAAATAAATCAACTACCGACGAAAAAAATACCAACCGCAGCCCGTATTTGCATAGCCGCCTTTCCGCAGACTTTTTCCGAAAACTTTATATAAAAGCCCCGTCATCGTAAACGATGACGGGGCCGAAAAACCGAATTTTACTTCTTTACGCGTTCCATGTATTCGCCCGTACGGGTATCAATTCTGATAGTTTCGCCTTCGTTGACGAACATGGGTACCTGAATTTCAACGCCCGTTTCGAGTTTCGCTCTCTTCGTGGCGTTCGTCGCGGTGTTGCCCGCTACGCCCGGTTCGGATTCGGTAACGAGCAATTCTACGAAGTTATCGCAATCGACCGAGAACGCTTTTCCCTTATAGAACTTAACGGTAACGGGATCGTTCTCTTTGATCCATTTGAGAGCGTCTTCGACCTGCTCGTAGTTGAGAGGTTCCATATTGTATTCTTCGTCCATAAAGTAATACAATTCGCCGTCGTTGTACGAATAAGTCATTTTCTTGGTTTCGATAACGGCGTTTTCAAACTTTTCGGTGGGGTTGAAAGTGATTTGCAACACTTTGCCGTCTACTACGTTTTTCAGCGTAGTTCTGACGAATGCCGCGCCCTTACCCGGTTTAACGTGAAGAAAGTCTACTACCGTCCAGACTTTGCCGTCGTATTCGATCGTAACGCCCTTTCTTAAATCTCCTGCGTATACCATAAATGTATCTCCTTAATATTTATCTGAAAATAAATTATTTTTTTATCAGTTTTTTTCTTTCGATTTTGCCGTCTTCGCTTATAACCACGAGCGACTTGTCGTCTTTCATAAAGGTGTGGAATTTTCCGTCTTTAAGATAACAGCTATCCTCTATTCTTACGCCGAATTTACCGTTAAGATATATTCCCGGTTCGTCCGAAAATACCATACCGTTTTCCAAAGCGACTTCGCCGCGCGGAGAAAGAGTCGGAAATTCGTGAATATTGACGCCTATCCCGTGTCCGAGCGAGTGCGTGAAGTATCTGCCGTAACCGAGCGATTCGAGTACGTCGCGGGCATATTTATCCGCTTCTTTACCGGTTATACCCGCCCTGATGTTCGCAGCGGCGGTCTTATGCGCGAGAAGAACGGCAAGATAAATTCTTTCGAATTCTTCGTCCGGTTCGCCGAAAAACATAGTCCTCGTCATGTCCGAGCAATAGCCCTTGTACAGACATCCGAAATCCATTAAAACGCATTGATTCTTTTTGAGTTTCGTATCGCCCGTTTCGTGATGAGGAACGGCTGCGTTTTTACCGAACGCGACGATCGTGTCGAACGACGTCCCGCCCGCGCCGAGTTTTCTGAAATTATATTCGAGTTCGGCGGCAAGTTGCTTTTCGGTAATGCCTTCCTTTATAAAAGGAAGTACGTTAAGCCATGATTTTTCGGCTATATCGCACGCTTTTTTTATGTATTTAAGTTCTTCGTCGCTCTTTATAGCCGCCATAGCGGTGAGTTCGGAAGAAATATCCGCGTAATCGTAGCCGAGTTTTTTAAGGTTTTCGTATTCGGAAATCGTAACTTTCGTAAAGTCGATACCGATCGTCTTCGCGTTTATCTCTTCGGCAATCTTCGTCAAAATCGAGTAATCGGCGCCCAAAATAACTTTTACGCCCTTTTTCGAAAGGTTCTTTTCGGCAGCCTTGAAATATCTGTTATCTACGACGAACGAAACGCTTGTTCTGGTTACGACCGCGTAACCGGCGGTGGAGTGGAAACCCAGATAATACAGTCTTTCTTTTTCATCGGTGATAAGCGCGATATCGTACTTATCGAACGCAAACTTATTCAACATACCATAGATAATAGCACAATTTACTTTTGCCGTCAATTATTTTATTCGGCTTCGTTGATATTTTTATCGTTTTCGCTCGTTTCTTGCGCAGTTTCTTCCGCTTCGGCGGTATTTACGGCGGTTCCTGCGGTCTGCTTTTCTGCCGCTTCTTTCGCGGCGGCTCTCGCCTTCTCGCTGTCAGCCTTATGTTTATCGACTACAGACTGTTTATATTTTTCCCCGTAAATAGAGTACGCGGCGGAAATTTTGCCCAGGTCTTTTGCGCTCAACGCTTCGAGTTCGCGTTTATATTTCTCGATTTTTTTAAGGTTGTTCGGCTTGATTACCGCATACCACAATATCGTGAAAATAAGAAGCGCGCCGTAAATGCACGACCACACGATAAACGACGTAAGCGGATATTTTACGTCGGAATAAAACTGCGACATAATGAACATAGTTAAAATCAAAGCGTAGGCTATCGACATCAAAATAATAGTAAACTTGACCGAAAATCCGAGCGCTTTGTTCATATCGCGGAGTTTAGACATAGACGAAGCGTAAAAATTACGCTCGCCCATAGTCCGCTTTTTTCTCGATTCCTTGCTCGTTACCTGCTTGACGTCCTTAAAATCGTCTCTTATCATTCGTTATTCCCTCCGTTTAATATCTTATCGAGGAATTGCCCCGTATAACTTTCTTTTACTTTCGCGACCTCTTCGGGAGTCCCGGAAGCGATAATCGTTCCGCCGCCGTCGCCGCCCTCCGGACCTAAATCGACTATATAATCGGCAACTTTTATAACGTCGAGGTTATGTTCGATCACGATTACCGTGTTACCCGCGTCGCGGAGCCGTTCGAGAATCGACAGAAGTTTATCGACGTCGTAACTGTGAAGCCCGGTCGTCGGTTCGTCGAGTATATACAGCGTTTTGCCCGTCGAACGCTTCGAAAGTTCGGTTGCGAGTTTAACCCTCTGCGCTTCGCCGCCCGAAAGCGTCGTGGCG
>ERZ779681.802-NODE-802-length-10317-cov-7.69333_pt1 | contig 10317 bp, 8 predicted proteins | sample MGYA00511905_ERZ779681 | MGnify/ENA primary metagenome ERZ779681 (study PRJEB29588, sample SAMEA2144578) | human gut metagenome | biome: human gut; feature: human-associated habitat; material: faeces | place: Denmark | collected 2008/2010 ... | reverse complement strand
AAAGGTGTTCCTTGTCGAATGGTACTTCCACGATGTTGTCTTCACACATCCACATAAAGGTCTGCACTCCCCCATACCATTCGGTTTCCGACCTATTTCTTTGGGGGCAGCCATTAACTTGCGATAATGTTTTCTGCATTCTTTCCTTCTTTTACCTTTGCACCCAGGAATCAAGTTAGGATATTTGGTTAATGGGTGTTAAGGTGAACTATCTTTCTTTCAAGGTATGCCCTTTCTCATGTCATAGTCCTTATATAATCCAGCCAACTTTCTTGATTCCATTTAACTATTAAATGTCAAAATTATGGATAAAGAACTTTACATAGGCGTGGATGTCTCAAAGCAGACTCTCGACCTTGCTTATTATGACGGAGAAAGCATTGATTGGAAGAAAGCCCATATAAAGGTGAGCAACAACAATGCAGGTTTCAAGAAAATTGGTTCATGGGTGGCAAAGGTAAGCAAGGGGTTTGATATAGTCTTGTTCTGTATGGAATATACAGGACTTTACACCCAAAACTTTAGACTGTGGTTGGAAGAGAAACATTATATTTATAGGATGGTGGAACCTCGCAAGATGCATCGCTTTGAGCCAGACTTGGATGATGGACTGCGTTCGCTCGACCGCATCAAGACTGACGAGCTTGATTCTTTCCGCATAGCCATTTACTGTGAGCAGAACCACAGAAAGATTCTTCGCAACCCATCAAAACTTCCTCCTCCTGTATATTTTAAGTTGAAGAGGCTTTTGGCGGAACGCAAGCAGACAGTCAAGCAGTCAGTCCTTTACAAGCAGCAGCTTCATGATATATGTGCGTATGACACAGATTTGTCTGTGGAACGTAAGAATGGGCAACTTAAAACGCTCAATGATGCACTTAAAGGCATAGACAATGAAATTGACATGTACATAAAAGAAGATGCGGACATCAGCAAGAACTTTTCCCTGCTGACATCAATACCTGGTATTGGGCGTGTTGTCGCACTTGAAACCATTGTCCTGACCGAAAACTTCATGGCAATAGATAACCCACGTAAATACGCTTGCTATATTGGTGTCGCTCCTTTCAAGAAAGAATCTGGTACATCTGTGAGAAAAGGCTCGTCAGTCTCTAAGAAAGGTTTTAAACAGGCAAAGGCAGATTTGTCCATTGCCTGTTTGGTTTGCATGCAGCACATTCCGAACATCAGAGATTACTGGGAACGCAAGAGAAAGGAGAAATGCAGTGGAATAGTGTTTAATGCAATCAAGTTTAAGATAATACTCCGTATGTTTGCCGTTATAAAACGAGGTACTCCGTATGTGGAGACGGACAATTATCGAAATGGGAAAAACAAGCAACCAGGAGTGAACTAACAGTGTTTTAAGACCATCACTATACCATGATAGAGTCTCTTGGTTGCTTTTGGCACTACCTTTGCGAGGAATCCTCAAAAGGAAGGAACTCCAGACAGAGGTAGTGAACTTTTTAATCTTAGGCAAAGCCCTTTCCCTTGATATAGTCTCCTCTGCCCGAAATGTCAGACTCAGTGCCTTTTAGGGAATTAGCTGTCCGTCCCAGCTTTTAAAAGATTTGGCTTATCCTGACATAGAGAGTTCCTTTCGTAAAGCTGTGCAAAGATATGAAAAATAAATCATTTGTAGGCATTGACATCTCTAAAAATGTCATAGATGTATCTATATTTCGTGAGGACACCAACATCAAAATGTTCCCTCATGAGGTGTTCAACAACACTCGCAAGGGATTTGGCGATATGTGCTCATGGCTCAAAAAGAGCCGTGTGGTACTTTCCCAAGCCCTGTTTGGCATGGAATTTACAGGTTGCTACTCCTTGGACTTGGAAAAATTCCTCACGTCCAAGAATTACTCTTTCTGTATGCTTAGTACACGTATAGTAAAACATCATCCTATGGGGACAATAGATAAGCGAGACAAGAATGACTCTGCAAAGATAGCTGACTTCCTCTATCGTTATGATGGCACGGAATGTGCCAAGCCATACAAGTTGCCAAGCAAGGCTATGCAACAATTGAAGCAACTTGTCAATGAGCGTAAGTTCCTTGTGGAGCAACGGACAAACTTTATGAACCGAATGCAGATGTTTGAAACGAAAGAGGATTCTGCCATGTATGAGAGCTACATTAAAAAGCTCAATCATGACATTGAGAAGATAGATCAGGAAGAGTGTGAATTAATGTCCAAGGAGGAAGATGTCTTTGACACTTTTCAGAATCTGTTGACGATACCAGGAATTGGTTTTGTCAATGCAACAAACATAATTGCCATCACACGAAACTTTACCGCTTTTGACACAGCTCGGCAATATGCGAGATATGTTGGCGTAGCTCCATGCAGTCACACTTCTGGTACCAGTGTGAAATGGCGTGCCCGACCTTCCGCACACTGTAACGGTCAAGTGAAAGCTGACCTGTCTATGGCGGCATTGAGAGCTGTTGAGTACGATGTGGAAATGCAAATGTTTTATAATCGAAAGTTAGGAGGCAGAAAAGATTCTGATACTAAGCGTAAGGCATTGAATGCCGTCAAGTTTAAGCTCATTCGCAGAATGTTTGCCATAGGCAAACAAAAGAGAAAATGGGAAGTGTTGAACACCTCTGACGACAGAAAGAACTTACATATTGAAAAGTCCAAAGCAAGTGAACTATGACAATGTACCATTGTCTCTTATAGTCTTGTGAGGACAGATACGGATAACTAATTAGGAATCGAGCAAAAAGCTATTAAAAGAAAGAGTTCCGTATCGTTTTTTTGTAACAGAAAAGTCAAAAAATGTCTTCTTCTGCTACAGGGGTAGGTATGCCTATATGCTTTCTGGGGGCTATTTTGCTTATTTTAACACAAAAAAGCTCTCAAAAATTTGGTGATGTCTTAGGAATCATGAGGTATGTTTCAATTACTATCGTTTAATTGTTAGGTTCAGCCCTTCGTGCAACGTTATCGAGTATTGCACTACTATGGCGTCTGCTGACTTCTCACGGCAAGCTTTACTCCGCTTCTTTCGTAAAAAAACTATTTGAAGCGTCCGTGAGACCTCCTCGGATAAGGGCATTATCTTTTCATCTTATACCCACTTCATTTACACCAACCATTCCGAATAGCTATGGGACTTTGATTTGCTTTGCAATCTTATCCATGGTTAAATGCCTTATATGAAGTTCCTGTTCGTTAGGTCAGATGTTTGCCGCCGGCTTCTTTCAGATTCCAACTCACGATGGACACCCTTGCCTTTGGCTATGTAATTCCCGCTATTAGGGCTTACTCGGGACTTCCACCCGTTAGACAATGCTCATGCCGAGCATACAAAGCTGTGATGGAACATAGTAAACCGTCTGTCCCTCATGCAACTGCGAGGCCAAGGGAGTCCATAGAAGTTGCAATATCGCGGGCGAATACTCCTGATCATAATAAAGATAGGGCTGCGGTATGCAGAGCGAGTCGATTTGGCACTCGTCAAAAAGAGGCATCAAGAGCGGGTATTGCTGCTCTTGGCGAACGACATAGGCAGCATAGTGGCGACCCGAAGGTTTCGTTTCATAGTCGGTGAAGTCGATGAGCGTCTCGTCCTTGTGCAGCGACTGGCGTACCGCCTCATGGTCCACATCCATAAACTCCGTGTTGTTTCCATATCCCCGAACGCGTGCCTGCAGTCCGCGTCCCATCACCTCAAGCTGTTTGGAAGCCTCCAAGATACGGTCGGCATTCTGCTGATAATCCTTCTCCCAGCCTTTCATCTGCTGCTTCATTGCCACGATGGCCATATACTGCCGCATGTCCTCATCTGTTCCCTCCCGCTTGATGATATCGTACAAAGAACGCTCGGAGTCCAAGAGGAACGCCTTCGACATCACCAGCGCATCATAACATCCGCGGGTAAATGCCGTCTGTAGTTCGCCAGCTTTCAGCGCATAGGGGGTCATGAGCGTGAACAGCTCTGAGAGGGGACTCCAAAATCCCTTGCGCTCATTGGCATCCATATACGGCAGACGGTCGCGTACCCACCGCTCTAGACGCTCCTCGGCCTGCAGGTAGTCCTGACACCCTTGCACTATCATCCCAGACCATTCTTCGGCCTGAGCCAACCGTATCTGCGACTCGATATATTGTAAGCTATTCTCGCCGTTCAGTTCCTTGGTATAAGCCAAATTCTTGCGGCTGCATTGTTCCGCCTCCGCATCACGCCCCACTGCATGAAACTGGCGGGTCAAAAAAGCAAGCAGCTGAACCCGACATTGGTCCGATGGCTTATACTTGGTGGCGAGTATCTCGTCCGCCTTCTGATAGTCAGCCAGCGCCGCCTCGTGATCGCCAAAGGCAGCACGACAGAAGCCGCGCCGGATATAAAGGTAATTGATTACTTCTGGGTCCGAGAGATAGGGTAGGAGCAGGAAGAGCGTATCGACCGCTTCGTAGCAACCCGCTTTGTCCCCCTTGTAGCGATAAGCTTCTGCCATAAACTGACCATATCCCATGAAACGGTACAGGCCTACGGCCGACATTTCCTCATGGGGAGGCTCCATGTATTTTTTCGCATAAGCTATACAGTCGTCATAACGGCCCGCCTTCAGATAAAGTTCAGATAATTTGAAATAGGGAATTCCCGCCAGCGAGCCCAGTTTTCCGCTCGTCGAAGCCTCGGCCAAAGAGACGCTCCGAAAGAGCCACTGTTCCGCCACGCGATAGTTTTCCTGCCTCATGGCCTTCTCTGCCTGCAGGTTATAATAAGTCATCTTCGACACCTCGTCAGTCGTTTGCTCCGCCAGCGAGTCCATGGCCACATTGCATCCCTGCGCCATCTGGACATCGCCGATAAGGTTGCACAACCTCCATATATCACTCAGGACATTCATCTGCAAATCCGTCTCACCGGCTTCCTTCGCCTGCGACAAAGCGTAGCGGTACGTCTCCATCGCACTGGACAAGTCATACTGATAATAGTATGCGTCAGCCAGGAGGTTCAGCGTGGCTATCTCGTCGCTCACCTTGCCTGTTTTTCTGAACACCTCCACACCACGACGCGCACACTCCTTGGTCTTGTCATAATCTTGCTTTCGGTAGTAAACCGAACCCTCAAAATACCAAGAAGCACCTATCTTGTTCATCACGATCGTCCAATCGTTCTCGTTGGCATAGGGGAGCACCTCTTCGAGCAGGGCGCGTGCCTTGCCATAGTCGGTATTTTTTCCTTTCATCATCGGTACCGCCAGAAAATAGGCGCTATTCACATAAGCATCCGACAGTTCTTTTTTCTCCTCGTCGGTCAACTGGGTTGCCATCAACCGCTTGGATAGTTCGTATCCCTCCTGATACCGCTCCAGCTGGTCATAGCAACGGCACGCCAAAATCTGGCTGTGTACATAGACGGTGCGCTCCTGCTCCGAGTCACACCGCTCCGTACTGCGCCCAATGGACAGACAGATTTCGAGGGCCTCGTCATACTTCTCGGCCTCATAAAGGGTGTCGGTTTGCTCCAACTGGAGCTTCATGTCCTCCAGGGACTGCGTCTGCGCCTTCAAGGTCAAAGTGAGACTGACGAAAGCAAGCAGAAGCAACAGTATTTTTCTCATGAAAAACGATTGAATAAATGAACTATCAATTGGGATCGAAGCCGATGGTATCAGCCGACAACGTGTCGCCTGGCAGGGCGGAGCTGTGACCTTCTGACGGCGTACCGTCGAAGACTTGACCATCGCCACGCAATCCATCGTCGGACGAAGAAGAGCCTGGCACAAGTCTGGTCACGAAGAATCCCAGCACTACGGCTGCAGCAATACCCGACAACCACACCCACCGCTTGCGTCGCGGCGCATCCTGACGGTCTTCCGCCACGTTCAGGCAGTTCATCGCCACATGCGAACGGACGTGTCCATACATTGTCCGCATCTCCTCCATACGCGACATCTTCCTCGCACGACTGGTCACGGCCAAACGCACATCGCGCGTCAGCTCAAACTGCGCACGTTTTTGGGGATCGGCCTCCAACTCGCTCAGAAACTGCGACTTTTCTTCTTCCGACAGTCTATCTGGGTGGAGCAGATACTCGTCTATTCGGTCTTGAAAATTAATATCCATAGCTCTTGTCTTTTTATGTTGAATGGTTAAAGCATTAGAAAGTATTCTTTTCTTGATCTATTATTCCTCGTTGAGATACTTATGATAGACCTCCTTGGCCGCATTCCTCAATCCCTCCATACATTTATACTTCTTGGTCTTGAGGGCGTTCTTGCTGCCGATGGTCGGCAACTCTTCCAGGATGGTGTCGAGATCCTTCTCCTCATAGTAGAACTTGGTGAGAATCTCTCCACACCGATCCGACATTCCGGCCACAAGGTCGCAAACGATGTCCAGCATCGCCCCGTCTCCCTCGTCGTAGAGCACGGCGGCCATCTCCTTGACATCGAGAAGCGTCACGTCGTCCCCCTGGTCCTCGCCATCAGCAGTACGGATGGCTTCGGCATGGTCTCGGGACCATTCGAGATATTTAAAGCGGGCTATCCCCATGAAATAGGTGAGGATGCTGCAGGTCAGGGGTGCGCCGTTTTTACCCACCATGTTTCCATCGAGACATACCAGGCGCCCCCGCTCGATGTGCTCCCACAAGGCGATGAAAGCATCTTGGAATATCTCTGCCGCCTCTTCTTCTCCCACAAAGAACACACCGCGGTATTTACGCCAAAAATAATCGGCACAATAGGCGTAGAGTTCATTCTCCGCCAACCGCACGCCGGCACGCACATCGGCCACCAGACGTGCCTCCCACAACCGTTCGTCGCTGTCCATCCCGGTCATCGTCTCCATCATTTGAGAAAATCGGATATATGTTGCAGGTTTTTATACTCACCCGTTATTACCGGGGTCTGATAGACACGGGACCGGATACCCTGGTAGAAACGCTTGATACGTCGCTCCAGTTCAGCGTTGCTCATCGAAGACTGGTCGGACAATATCTGCCACAGAGCATAGGTCAACCGGCCAGCCACTGGATTACGCAGCTCTGCATTGGACTGGGCGCTGGTACATGCGCTGATGGTGATCCAGCGCTCCTTGCGTCGCGACACAGCACGGGGGATGGGCTCGGCAAAATGGCATGTCGCATCAAAGACCTCGCTCACGCCGCGCAGCACCTCCTCGCCTTCGTCTCCACAGGTAGCATCTCCACTATGGCAAGCATCGATGACGACAAGGATCTTGCCCCGTTCGCCCACCTTGTCGCGCAATCGCCCAAGGTAGTAGTTGACCTCATCATCGGATAGATGACGCTCGCCTCGGTCGCGGGCACAAGCCTTCTTATAGGCATCGTAGGGTATCCAACACTCATCCAGCCCATCAGGTTCGTCGTGATGCGGATCGGCCACTTGCTGTCCGTGGCCAGAATAGTGGATATAGAAGATGTCGCCAGGACGGGCCTTTCCTACCAGCGTATTGAACGCCGAGAGGATATTGCGCTTCGTGGCGCGCTCATTGACCAACGATATAATCTTGTCGTATCCGCCCTTGCGCAGCATCTGCCGCACACGGGGCACATCCTTGTCGCCGTTGATTTTCGGCCAGGCACGGTCCTCCTGCTTTCCCAATCCGATGACCAAGGCATACTTGGTTTGGGAAAAGATCGGCAAAGCAAGCAGGGCTAAAAGGACGAGTAGCAGCCCGCGTCTCGCCATGTGTCTGTGGAGATGTGTATAGGTCTTTCGTTCCAATGATTTTTAGGCTTTGAGAGTTCTACATTTCGATGCGCACCTCCCATGCTCCATAGGGCGTCTTTCCATCAGGAAGTATAGAAGACTTCAGACGAATAGAAAAGGCACTCTGCAAAGGTAAGCATTTCCTTGGAAAAATCACAAACATACGCAAGCTTTTTATTCTAAGGAAGGAAAATTAGGGGATTATTCTGGTTTACACCTTCTAAAGACGATTTTAGCCTGAATATTGCGCTTTCCATTTAGTGAATTTGTTTTACATTGTTCGCTTTATCTATAGGGGAAAACTGCTACTACAAAAGTCTCATAAGTTGATTTTAATGGGTCTATGAGTATGATAAGCAAACCACTGTCAGTAGGCGGCAAAGAGGAAAGAGCAAGAAAAAGTACAGTTCCTGGTAATCCATGTAAGTTCGACAAAAAAGTGAAATGTTTTTTTACTTTCAAGTGAATTGTTTTCTTCAAACTTTTATATCATTGATTATTAAGTATATAATGCAGATTACATCAAGTCGTTTACGGTTTGTATTATCTGCTATTTTGTATCCTTCATTTATTTTGTGAAACGGAAAAATGACCCAAAAACGCCCAACTTCGACACTTTAGTAGCATCTTATACCCTACTTTTCAAAATAGTACGGCACTTTCAGAAGCTATTCTAGGAGAAAATACGCCTAAGTACGACATTTAAGTAGCATTCTTACGGGCACCAAGTAGTCAACTTCGACACTTCAGTAGCATCTTTATATCACTTTTCCGGCCATCAACGACACTTTGGTAGCTTGTTGGGCATAGAAAAAGGAGGGAAGTGCGACATCTTAGTAGCATTTACCAGTCAATGTCGCGCCGATGTACGACATTTAGGTAGCATCTTATGGAAAGCATTCTCATTGAAGTACGACACTTTAGTAACATTTCAGCAAACGGCAAAAAACAGGAAGTACGACACTTTGGTAGCATTGGTTCACAACCGTGGACAAAAGCGATGTGCGACATTTAGGTAGCATTTCTATTTTACAACATATTTATTTACATTATCGAGGATAATTCATGATTTGTGCTCGCACACTATCCAGCACCTAACAGACCGACAGAAGCTATTAAAGCTATAGCTCATAAAGACGGAAGGGTAGGGGAGGAGGGTAGGAAAAAATAGATTCTACGCCAGGTGAAACAAGGGAGCAGACTGGAAAAATAGGAGAGGGAGATGGTGGACCAAAATACTATGAAAATCATGTATGTATTTTTCAAAATACTACCTAAATGTCGTACTTTGAGAGAAACGAAATTGCAAAAGATGTTACCTTTTTGTCGAAGTTGTTGTTAATTTACTGATATACTATATTTTATAAAACTTAAAAATAGAATCACTCAAAAGGGTTAAAGCAAGACAAAATAGGGAAATACCTATCATTTTACCCAATAATGTAAAGAACGCATCAAATTTAATTGTTTTTGTAAAAATAAATATTATCAATGTTACCAATCTGTCGAAGTTTGCGCCCAACATGCTACCAATCTGTCGACGACATGCTACCAATCTGTCGACGACATGTTACCAATCTGTCGACGACATGTTACCAATCTGTCGACGATAACCGACTTAACTGATTGATAATCAAACAGTTTCGCTACCCTCTAATATATCTAATGATATACTAATGATTATCTAATGTTCAGAAAAGTCGTTTTTGAAGTATTTTTTTCAAGATTTTGCGCGCTAAGACGCGCGCTGAAGTTACCTTTTTTGACCATGGTTCGTAGTCCCATCAGTTCCCCTCCCCCTACCCCCTCCCCATAAGAATGGGTAGAGGTAGGAGTTTGTCGTAAGTTAAGCCTAAGGCGCATGGTAACTTATCTTCTCACCATGCGCCTTAGGCTTGCGACGCTTATGCGCACCAAAGGGTGACGAGAAAGGGGACGGTGAAGTCGGTCACGAAACCGTGGTAGATGCACAGGGGCGCATATCGTTGTCCGATGGACTGGGTAATGCTGGGCAGGGTGGTGTCCATGCTCGTCGCGCCGCCCGATGAGATAGGAGCCAACGGGCCGAACCAACGAGCCAATAGCGGGGTGAGCAGGAGTGTGGCCATTTCGCGAATGATGTTGGCCAAAAGAGCGATGGTGCCCAGTTCTGCACCTCGGTATTCGGTGATGAAGATGCTTGATAGTGAATAATAGGCGAAGCCGCTGTTGATGGCGAGGCAGTCCGTCAGTTCCCGATGTTGCAGGAAGGTGCAGATGCCACCTCCGAGGAACAGGTAAGCCACCGCCGCTCCCATCCATGATCCGAGAATGGTGACGAGTGGTAGGAAAGCCAGTCGGGGACTTAGGCTTTTGAGTTCGTTCTTCATGTCTGGGTTGAGACCGATGCCGATGCCTACGAAGAGGAGCAGGGCGCATAGAGCCACCATGCTGATGTCGCCCTCCATGAGCCATGTGGGCATGCAGCCGCTGCGTCCTGCCAACAGTCCGAGGGCGAAGAAGCCCACCACGATCAAACTGCCTTTCATTCCTCGCCTCCTTTCCTTGTCATCCGCCATAGCACCCAGGCCAGGGCACAGCAGCACAACAGGCCGGTGAGGGGCCGATGCAGCGCC
>ERZ779681.799-NODE-799-length-10349-cov-42.0134_pt1 | contig 10349 bp, 10 predicted proteins | sample MGYA00511905_ERZ779681 | MGnify/ENA primary metagenome ERZ779681 (study PRJEB29588, sample SAMEA2144578) | human gut metagenome | biome: human gut; feature: human-associated habitat; material: faeces | place: Denmark | collected 2008/2010 ... | reverse complement strand
CCGAGATAAACCACCACCTCAGGATGAGCCTTCAGACAGGCGATATATTCCTCGGCAGGTGTACCAAACTGCAGGGTGAGGAACTTCACGTCTGCCTTGATGCTGGCGATGAGCGGCATCGCCATGGTAGGGAAGATAGGGTAGAGTTTGGCACCAGTCGTCTCTGGCTTGCTGTTCAGCGTCTCGTAAACGTTGTAATCTACGATGTAGCTCTGGCCAGCCACAAACTGCTTAGGCATCTTGCTGCCGATGTAGATATAGTCTGGAGTAGCATCCTTGTTCTCACAAGCGGTGCTCTCGCCGTTGATTCGGTTGCTGATAACTACCGGAACGTTGCTGCCGCCGATATTGCCTACAGCCACGGTTTCGCGGCGGGTAGGGCGCAGCCAGTCGAATGAAGGACAAGCTGCGGCAGGAATCATCAGATGCCCCTTCTTCTTGCCGATGTAATCTACCAGATGGCGTGCCACAGGAATCTCTGCAGCCGGTTCCTCGCTGAGGCTTACACGAACGGTATCGCCGATGCCATCGGCCAGCAGGGCACCGATACCCACGGCACTTTTGATTCTGCCATCCTCGCCTTCGCCGGCTTCGGTTACGCCGAGGTGGAGTGGGTAGTTCATGCCTTCCTTCTCCATTTCTTCTACCAGGAGGCGCATGGAGCGAACCATCACAACGGTATTGGATGACTTGATGCTGATAACCACATCGTGGAAATTCTCCTTCTTGCAGATGCGCAGGAACTCGAGACAGCTCTCTACGATGCCCTCTGGCGTATCGCCGTAGCGGTTACGGATGCGGTCGGAGAGTGAACCATGATTCACACCGATGCGGATGGCAGTATGATGCTCCTTGCAGATGTTGAGGAAAGGTACGAAGCGATCCTCAATCTTCTGAAGTTCGTGGGCATACTCCTCGTCGGTATATTCCTGCTTGATGAACTTGCGGGCAGGATCCACGTAGTTGCCAGGATTGACGCGCACTTTCTCGCAATAGAGAGCAGCCACGTCGGCAACGTTAGGATTGAAGTGAACATCGGCTACGAGCGGAGTCTGATAGCCGTCGGCACGGATGCCGGCATTGATGTTTTTCATGTTCTCTGCCTCGCGGGAACCCTGAGTGGTGAAGCGCACCAGCTCGCCACCAGCCTTGATAATCTCCTCAGCCTGTTGAACGCAAGCCTCGGTATCATTGGTGTTGGTGGTGGTCATCGACTGGATGCGGATAGGATTATCGCCACCCAGGTCGATGGCTCCGATATGTGCCACAGAAGAGGCACGGCGGGTATAATTGAATAAATCTACCATAATATATAAGATAAGATATGCCCCAAAAGAATGGGGCATATCACATATTAGATTAATTACACTTGAAGTCGTATTTCACCTCAGCCAGGTCCTTGTTGGCCTTCTCGATCTTGGCACCGAGACCCGCCTTCCAAGCCTCTACCTTCTGAGCCACTTCCTCGTCGGCAAGGGCAATCATTTCAGCAGCGAGGATGGCAGCGTTCTGAGCCGCATTCACACCAACAGTAGCTACAGGAATGCCAGGAGGCATCTGGATGATGCTGAGCATGGCATCAAGACCATCGAGCATACCCTTGATAGGCACGCCGATTACTGGCAGAGGAGTAGATGCTGCGATAACACCAGGAAGGGCGCCAGCCATACCGGCAGCGGCGATGATAACCTTCACGCCACGCTCCTTGGCTCCCTTGGCGAATGACTCTACTGCATCTGGAGTGCGGTGAGCAGAGAGGGCATTAACCTCGAAAGGAATCTGGTTGTCGTTCAACCACTTACATGCTTTTTCCATAACAGGCAGATCGCTTGTACTGCCCATAATAATGCTTACTAATGGTTTCATTTCTTCTTATATTTTATTATAAACTTTATATTACCAATATAGCACAGGCGGTGCCTATCAGAAATCCTGCAACTACCTGTGACAGCGTATGTTGTCGGAGTATCATGCGGGCACTTCCTACTGCGCCTGCCATCATCAGCACAAGGCAGAGCCACCACAGCGGATTGAAATTGAAGGCTACAGAATAAGACACCAGAGCTCCTGCCACACCTCCGATGGCTGCCGTATGGGTGCTGATCTTCCACCATACATTGATGAAGGCGCAAATCATCTGTATCGCCAGCGCTACCACTACGATGATACTGATGACGCGAGGCGTATTGCGGTATTCCATCCAGAAAAAACAGCCGAAGTAACATACGATAGAGAGGATGTAAGGCACAATACGACGCTCCTTCTTGCCCAGCTCACGCGAGGTCCAGCCTTGAACCATGCGGTAGAGGTGGATGAGTAGCGATGGAGCTACGACGGTCAGGAGGTAGACCATGCCCAGCATCACCAGTTTGTATCCTATCGGTAACAGCGACATATAACTGAAGATGAACAGAGCAATCAGTCCTACCATCGGCAGATAGAAGGGCGTGAAGATCATGCTCATGATGCGTGCTGTCAATATGATATTCTTCTCTTTCATAACACTAATAACGTATATATTCTTTTTATCTCTCAAATATTTTGTGGTGGGCCCCGGTTTCTTCCTGACTCATACCACTATCTTATTTCCTGAGTCGTGCCACCGGTATGCCCAGTTGCTCCCTATATTTTGCCACCGTACGTCGTGCGATAGGGAATCCCTTCTCCTTCAGCAGTTTGGCGAGTGCATCATCGCTGATCGGCTTTTTCTTGTCTTCTTTCTCGATGATGTCGTGCAGGGCAATCTTGATTTTGCGGGTAGACATCTCTTCGCCGTCTTCAGTGGTGTAGCTGTCTGTGAAGAAGAACTTCAGCGGGAAGGTGCCCCATTTAGTCTGGGCATACTTCACGTTGCTCACTCTTGAGATGGTACTGATGTCCAGTCCCGTGCGTTCTGCTACATCCTTCAGGATCATCGGTTTCAGGTCAGCCTCGTCTCCATCCAGGAAGAACTGCCGCTGTATGTCGATAATTGCCTTCATGGTGACGATGAGGGTATGTCTTCTCTGCTTGATGGCTTCGATGAATCCCTGTGCCTTGTCCACCTTTTCCTTGGCGTAGAGCAGGGCTTCCTTGTCGCTCCGGCTCATCTTGTCTTTATGCTTCCTGTAGGTGTCAATCATGTCGGTGAATGATGGCGAAACCGTCAGTTGCGGAATGTTGCCACGGTTCAGCGAGAATGTAATCGTTCCGTCGTCATTGGTGTCGATGATGAAGTCGGGGGTAATCTGCTGCATGTTTCTTCCCTCTGTTTCGCCCATCGATGCGCCCGGTTTCGGGTTCAGCTTTCTGATTTCTGCCTGCAGGGTTTCTACCTGTGTATCGTTCAGTTCCAGTCCTGCCTTGATCTTGTCCCAATGTTTCTTGGTAAACTCGTCAAAATAGTCGGTAAACACCTCTTCCATCGTCTTGCGGAGCACACCTCTCGGCAGTCTCTTAACCTGCAGCAGGAGGCATTCCTGCAGACTTCTTCCTCCTACACCGGCTGGGTCGAAGGTCTGTAGAATGTGGAGCACGTGCTCGATGTCTTTTTCCGTAACATCGATGTTGTGATAGATAGCGAGTTCATCGCAGATGCTGTCCAGGTCCTTGCGGAGCAGTCCGTCGTCATCCAGTGAACCTATGAGATATTCCATTACTTCCTTCTCCTTGTCGCTGAGCGGCTGCATGTCCATCTGTTCCTTCAGCTTATCATAGAAAGAGGTGGTGTCGCCGTAAACCATTTCTTCGTAGTCAGCGCTGTCCTGGTTGTTGTATCTGTCTGTATTGTAGTCAGGCATCTGGTCGTCTTTTCCGATGCTTTCCAGTGCCTGGTCCAGTTCGTCTTTTCTTTCTTCTTTTTCTGATTCAGCCTCGTAGGCATCCTCATCGCTGCTGTTGCCGTACTCATCATCTGCGGGCGAATCATCATTGGCGACATTCTCGTTGAGCATGTCGTCTGGGTTCTCGCTTTCCAGAGCGGGATTATCGTCCAGTTCTGCATTGATACTGTCTTCCAGTTCCGTGAGCGGCATTTCCAACAGTTTCACCTGCAGCATTTGCTGGGCTGAAAGTCTTTGAAGTTGCTGTAACTTCTGTGCCTGTGTCTGTATGAGTTTTTGAGCCATAATTACTTAAAGTATTCTTTTAGTTCGTTGGCAAGCTGGTAAAGCTTGTCTGGATTTCCGTTTCCGTATTGGTGCCAGATGTCGCTGCATGCTTCTAGCAGCGGGTGTATCAGCACATCTTCGCGGTTGAGATAGGGGTCGCAGTACATGAATACGCCCATCGCCTCGGCAATGACCTTCGGTGATGTCCTGATGAGTTTTCCCAGGTCGATGATTTCCGGTGTTTCCGGCACCATGGTGATTGGTGTGAGCTGGAAGTAGAGATCGAGGATGATGATGAGTTTCACGGGGGTGAGCGATGGTTCACTTTCCAATGGTTCCCAGTTTTTCTCGAATGTTTCCTTCACTTCCACTCCCTCGAAGAACTGTATGGCGTTTCCGCAGCCGTTCATCTGCCTGATGCGCTGTATATCGCGCTTCAGTTTCTGTGGCTTATCGGCATACTTCTCCCATAGTCGCTTGATTCTCGGAGTCACCATTCTGAGTTTGAACATCTGTTCGTGCAGAAACTCAGGTGGAATATGCAGTTCCAGGCTCAAGTCGACCATCCCTTTCGAATAGAGAGGTTTCACGCCCATGGGCTTCTTCTGGTACAGCTGCAACAGCAGGAGCCAGTATTCTTCGTTCCAAAGAGGATGTCTTGCCATAATTTCCTATCTTTATATATCTTCTGCAAAATTACGACTTTTCGTTGGTAAAACAAAATAATTTGGCGGTTATTTTTTCTCAAACTGAACTTTCTCCAGTCTAGGAGTAAATGAGTTAAGTACTTTAAGGAGTTATGGCTATAGTCTTTGGCAAAGTTTTTATGTAGTAATACATATGTCCTAGCTCCTTTACCTGGGGGATAAAATAAAGAGCGCAACTTCGAATGATTTCGAAATTGCGCTCTTCTAATACGATATTCCCAAATTTCTCATAACTCAAGGGCTTTTTGTTACCCTTTCCATTACGAAGCCCGAAGCAGCAATTCTGCTCAGGCGTCATCTTTGGTTATCCCATACATTTGATCTTTTTACCTTCAACTCACCTGTTGAATTATCCTGTTGTCCTTGAATAAACAATCTTTAAATTTACCTTTAAACTAAAACCTAATAAAAAAACAACTAACAATCTTAAACCTAAAAACCTAATAACCTAAACTTTTTGTCGTCCTTGAATAAACAATCTTTTCTTTACCTTAACTAATACCGTTTCACTGAATAAACAATCTTAAATTTACCTTTAAACTAACTAATAACCTAAAACAACTAACAATCTTAACCTAAAAACCTAATAACCTTTTTGTCTTATTGACGATGCAAAGGTACGACGATTTTCCGAACCCACCAAATGTTTTAAGAGAAAATCACATAAAAAAGCCTCTTTTTTGATATAAATCAACTATGTGTGTGCGCACACACGTGCTATTTAACAGCTATTTGATGTATGTCAACCATTTTAACACATTTCTTATGTCTGAAGCCTGTTTGGGAGCTTATACCTTATTATATTATATATGCATCTTCGCTCATGAACACGGCGATGGTCTTGAGGCGCAGATAGTCTTCCGATAGGTAGATGAGTCCTTTGTTGCCCCAGTTCTTGCCCCATGAATTGCGGCAGACGTAGAATCTCTGCTTGCCTTTCATGAAGGTACCTATGATTTCCATCACATGATCATCGGTGGTGCGAAGCTGTTCAAACTCCTTCTGTCGCGATGCCTGGGTCACGGGGCGTTCCATCGGCTGTATGTCTACACAGTTCTTCCTTGGTTCCTTGAAGCCAGGTTCGCTGATGTCACCTTCCCAGCATACCGGGTGTCCTTTTTCTACCGCCTTCCTGATGTGGAGCATCAGCTCGTCGAGCGGAAGGTTCAGATAGGCATCGTGCATCCGGTTATCGGGAATCTCGAGCGCAAAGTATTCTCTGTAAGGATGATGCGAGAAACTGGTGAGCGATACATACTCCTCGGGATAGCATACGCTGTGGGCAAACTCTTGAGGGGTATATTCGGCACCCAGCATGTGTACGGCCTTGGCAGGCATGTAGCCTATTTCTGCGTCAAACAGGTCGTTCAGTTCCTCCTTGAGCTGGCTGATGCCCGCTTTCTGCGAGATGGCGCCATCGCACAGTTTCTGCACCTTGCGGCAGAGCACCTTGTAGTTCACGTGCTTCGGATCTTCATAGCTGTCGTAAGGTTGTGCACCATACTTATCTATATAATGTATCAGCATCGGGGCAGTACCGCGCAGGCTGATGTTCTTCTTTCCCTGTGCAAAGTAATATTCCAGTGCCTGTTCTTCCAGCATCATGCGGGCTATGTAGGCGATGGAGAGATTCACGGAATCCCCCTTCATGATGTGCTCGCTTTCGATGGTGGCAAGCATGCCGTATGCCCAGCAGAGTTCGCTGTTGCCCTGGTCCTTGACGGGCGTAGTACTGATCAGGTGGATATGCTCCGGAAGATAATCCTCGCCTCCACCTGTCTCTGAGATACCGCCTCGCTGCTGTCTGTATCCGCAACCGGCGAATACAAGCAGAGCGAGTCCTATGGTTATAATGTTCTTTCTTTCCATGCCGCAAAAATACAAAAAAGATTTTAATCTGTGGCATTAATCTTTCTTAAAACGCCATGGGTTATTAAAATTTCTTGTCATAGCCTGATGAAGGAATCTCCGGCTGGTTTATCGTGAACGACATGTTGTTAGGGTAGGTGTAGAGCGGACCGGTATAGGTAGTCTTCTTTCCGATAACCAGGTGTACGTTGTCAAAGTTGACGGTCTTTACTGCTTTTCCTTCCTTGTCCTTTCCAGCAGTTGTTATATGAATGTCGGTTACATCATTGTCGGTCAGAAGGGTGTAGAGGGTGAATTTGATGTATGGGTTCTGGTATTCTTTGGGGTCGAAAGTCCAACTTCGGGTGATGGTAGCCTTTTCTTTGCAGAATCCGGTAGAAGGATTGAACACCGTACCGCAGCTTCCGCTTATCGTGATATCCTGCGTATTGGTAGTAAGAGGCATCGGGTCTGTAGCTTGCAGTTTAAAACAGCTGACGGCACGTTTCAGCGAAACATTCTGTGTTACGGCTTTGCTGCCCGATTCCACCTTGATATCCTGCAGGGTATACGCCATATCGCGTACGATATTGTTGGCAAAGGTCATTTCATACCTTGATTTTACTTCGATTCGTTCTTCCTGCTGCAAATCAGTTTTTGCTGCTACGGCAACGAGCGTGTATTCTCCTGCCGGCACCTGCAGGCTGACGTTTCCGAATTTGTCATCCCAGTTTTCCTGTCTTACGGTATAGCCGGCAGTAGTTTCATCTCCTTTCGGAATGAGACATACTTGCAAATCTGTGTAGAGTTTTGCATCCTTGAGCGATTGCTTGCTCCCGTCGGCTCTCGTTCTGGCAAGATTGCTCTCTTCATCCTGACCGATAGGCACAATGGAGCTTTCGAAGAAGCAGAATCTTACTTCTTGGTTCTTGACTTGTGGTGTTGTTTCAAGCATCACGTTTTCTTGTGTGCAACTAACCATTGTGGTCATTGCCAGGAACAGAATCATTCCTGATGTAAAAACATTCTTCATCTGCTTTCACTTTAATTGATAATACCAGCCGTAAGACTGGATAGGATTCATATAAAAAGAAGTATATCCTAGGGGATATATTCTTATTTCTAGGCAAATATAGACAAATAATCATGATTGATTTGTCAATATAATCGAATTTATGTCATTTTTTCTCCATTTTTCTGTGTTTTGTCTTCATTTTGGTGTAACTTTGTACCCGAAAAAAGATAATTGCATTCATGAATACAAAGATAAACGAATTTGAAGTGATGGCACCAGTGGGCTCACGCGAGTCACTGGCTGCTGCCATACAGGCTGGTGCCGACTCCGTATACTTTGGTATCGGCAAGTTGAACATGCGTTCCCATTCAGCCAACCATTTTACCATCGATGATTTGCGTGAGATTGCTGCTACCTGCAACGAGCATGGTATCAAGACCTATCTCACCGTCAATACTGTTATCTACGATAACGACATCCCAACGATGAAGGAAATCATCGATGCTGCCAAGGAGGCAGGCATCTCTGCTGTCATCGCCAGCGATGTGGCTGTAATGAGCTATTGCAATGAAGTGGGCGAGGAGGTTCATTTATCCACACAGTTAAATATCTCAAACACAGAGGCTTTGAAGTTTTATGCACGCTTTGCTGATGTTTCCGTACTGGCACGTGAATTGAACATGGACCAGGTGAAGCACATCCATGAGCAGATAGAGCAGCAGAACATCTGCGGACCTATGGGCAAGCAGATCCGCATCGAAATGTTCTGTCATGGTGCTCTGTGCATGGCTGTATCGGGCAAGTGCTACATGAGTCTCGCTAATGCCAACCGCTCTGCCAACCGTGGCGAGTGTGTGCAGATCTGCCGCCGCAGCTATACTGTTACAGATAACGAAACTGGCAACCAGCTTGAAATCGACAACAAGTATGTGATGAGTCCGAAGGACCTGAAGACCATCCGCTTCATCGACCGCATGATGGATGCCGGTGTGCGCGTCTTCAAGATTGAAGGCCGTGCCCGTGGTCCTGAATACGTATATACCGTAGTGAAATGTTATAAGGAGGCGATAGCTGCCGTGCTCGACGGAACCTTTACCGAGGAGAAGAAGGATGAGTGGGATGAGAAACTCGCCACCGTCTTCAACCGTGGTTTCTGGGATGGTTATTACCAGGGGCAGACTCTCGGTGAATGGAACAAGCATTACGGTTCCGTAGCTACTGAGAAGAAGGTGCTAGTGGGCAAGGTGATGAAATATTTCTCTAAGTTGGGTGTGGCAGAAGTAGCCGTAGAGGCATCTACCTTCGACAAGGGCGAGAAACTGCTGATTACGGGTAACACCACCGGTGTGATGTATCTTCATGCCGATGAAATCCGCTACGACCTGAAACCTGTGGAAACAGCGCAGCAGGGCTGGAGAGTTTCCATCCCTGTACCAGATAAGGTACGCCCTAACGACAAGCTCTATAAGTTGATTACAGTAAACGAAATTAAAGAAATAAAATAATGGCAACAATTAATGAATTGCAGGATGAAGTAGTAGAGGAGTTCCAGGACTTCTCCGACTGGATGGACAAGTATCAGATGCTCATTGACTTGGGCAACGAGTTGGCTCCTCTCGATGAGAAATACAAGAACGAGCAGAACCTTATCGACGGCTGTCAGAGCCGCGTATGGTTGCAGTGCGATTATGTAGATGGCAAGCTCGTATTCACTGCCGATAGCGATGCGCTCATCGTAAAGGGTATCATCGCCCTCCTCATCCGTGTGTTGAGCGGTCATACCCCAACCGAGATTATGGATGCCGACCTCTATTTCGTAGAGAAAATTGGTCTGAAAGACCATTTGAGTCCAACCCGCAGCAATGGTCTTCTGGCGATGATCAAGCAGATTCGCATGTACGCCCTTGCCTACAAGACCAAAGAGGCAGAGGCTTAACCGCCTCTGATTATATTATATATAAAAGGTATATTATAATGCGCAAATTAAGAACGATAGAGATGAACCGCCTCACCCTGGAGGAATTCAAGGAAGCCGAGAAGCTGCCCCTGATAGTGGTCCTGGATGATGTGCGTTCATTATATAATGTAGGAAGTGTTTTCCGTTCCTGCGATGCCTTCCGTGTAGAGGCGGTGTATCTCTGCGGAATCACCGCCACCCCTCCCAATGTCGAGATTCATAAGACGGCATTGGGTGGCGAAGACAGCGTGGATTGGGAATACTTCAAGACTACCGAAGAGGCGGTAGAGAAGTTGAAGCAGAAAAGCTATTTTGTATATAGCATCGAGCAGGTAGAAGGCTCCACCAAGCTCCAGAACCTGCCTGAGGCTCACCCTTCCCTCTCCAAAGGCTACGCCGTGATTTTCGGTAACGAGGTGAAGGGAGTCAAGCAGAACATCGTGGATATGAGCGATGGCTGTCTGGAGATTCCCCAGTTCGGTACCAAGCATTCCCTGAATGTCAGTGTAACCGCCGGTATTGTAGTCTGGGAATTTGCCAAACTCCTGAAACTATAAGTTGAGTTCATGCCAAACTTGTGTTTTTTGAATTGCTCAGATTCTTAATGATTTCCAAAGGTAGCTGGGTAGCTTTGGCTACCTGTTCGGCAGAAAGTCCCATCGCCAGCAAACGTTGTGCTGTTTCTGTGTTGGCCTCATGTTTGCCTTCAACTCTGCCTTCTTCCATACTTCCGG
>ERZ779681.795-NODE-795-length-10377-cov-1.49516_pt1 | contig 10377 bp, 9 predicted proteins | sample MGYA00511905_ERZ779681 | MGnify/ENA primary metagenome ERZ779681 (study PRJEB29588, sample SAMEA2144578) | human gut metagenome | biome: human gut; feature: human-associated habitat; material: faeces | place: Denmark | collected 2008/2010 ... | reverse complement strand
GTAAAGCGGACTCCCTGCGCCGCCAATAAGTCGATTTGCGGTGTCTTGTAACCATAAGCGCCGTTACAAGAAAAGTCGCCGTAACCAACATCATCCAGATTCACCAAAATAATATTCGTATAATCCGCTGCAAAAGTCGGAACCATTCCAACACTAAGCAACGTACCTAAAAGCCATTTCCTATTCATGATATATAGATTTTACAAAAGATTTTACTTCGATTATAACTGAGTCAATTCACCAGTAACGGAATTCATAATAAAACCGCGCACTACTATGTCAGAAGGAATCAACGGATGATGCTGTACCAGCTCAACAGATTCGTGAACAGCCTTCTCGGTATCGTCGAAACCGCTCAACCACGATTCGAAATCGATCCCGCAATAACGCATCATATCAATATGATCTTTCGAAATACCACGTTCCATCATGTGATGAATCATCATGTCACTGTCCATATGCTGAACACCGCAATCTGTATGACCGATAATCATAATTTCAGTCACACCCAATTCATAAATCGCTACCAGCAAACTACGGATTACACTATCGAAAGGCTGAGAAATTGTTCCGCCTGCATTCTTGATGATCTTCACATCACCATTCTTCAAGCCCAAAGCTGCAGGCAAAAGTTCCGTCAACCGTGTGTCCATACACGAAACAATGGCTATTTTCTTATCCGGATATTTATTGGTTATATACTTCTCATACCCTTTGCGTTCAACAAATTCCCGATTATACTTCAAAATATCTTCTAACATGGATTTTTCGTCTGTTTGATTCAACAATATAAATGAGGTAAAAAAGCGTTCAAATTTACAGAGATTTTACTTGGCTTGTCTCTCTTTTATACTAAAACATTTTAATAAGCCTATTTTTTGCCTTATATCAAGAAAAGCTTTTTACACTAAAAAAAACACGAAACACATATACAACATATCAAATTAGACAGTACTTTTGTGTCGTAAAACATAACCGTTAAGCACAAAGAAGAAGTTAGAAAAGGTTCTTTCATAACAACAATGAAGCGTCATTGTTAAGAAAACAAGTTCGGACTACTTTAGTACACTAAAGAAATTCAGGACTTTGTAAATGGCAAAAGATTGTTTAGGTAAACGAGGGAAAGAAGATTCGAATAAGGTTTTTAAGAGGTAGGTTTTCGATTTTACATTGGTTGATTCGTTGATGTATTTTTTAGGTTTTTATTTTGACAGAATCTTCTTTAGAAACGTCAAAAGGTTGATTTAAAAGTAAAAGTATGAAAAGGTTGGTTTCTAAATGGATGAAACTCTCTTCCAATTGCTTGACTTTGATTGGTAAATTGGAACTGATGAAATGGGGATATGGTAATTATTAATCATATCCCTTTTTTGTTATATATTGTCTTGCTCTCTTGATTTAAGTTTTCCTATCTTTTTGATCCATACATCCCGATAAAGGAAATATATTAACAACACCCTAACTTCCATTTTTGATAAATCTTCTATCAAATTTATAAAGTCTGATTGTCTTATTTTCCATTTCTTTGTATAGAATCACTTAACAACATACTCAAATGAAAAAATTTTCTCTGCTTATCGGTTGGCTGCTTTATGCGTGTATCTGCCAGGCAGCTTCATTAAAAGTGTTCCATCTGACATGCGAACATATTCAAAATCCATTGGGAATCGACCAGCAACAACCTTTGTTAAGCTGGAAGTTGGAGTCAGACGAACGAAATCAATATCAGTCTGCTTATGAGATTCTGGTTTCGACCGACCAGGAAAAACTGGAAAAAGGGAAAGCTGATGTCTGGAACAGTGGACGGATAAAAAGTGATGAAACCTTATTGATTCCCTATGCCGGGAAAAAACTGAAGTCATTTACCCGTTACTATTGGAAAGTAAGGGTTTACAACCAACAAGGAGAAGCATCCGATTGGAGCGAAACGGCCTGGTGGGAAACAGCCATGTTAAAAGCCGACGATTGGAAAGCATCGTGGATCTATGATGGAAGTGAGGCTCCTTCTGATCCGAATGATTTCTATAAAGACAATCCGGCTCCCCTATTCCGGAAAACTTTCCAGGCAAAAGAAGGTATTCAATCAGCTCGCTTGTACATAGCCGGTATCGGATATTATGAAGCTAGCCTGAACGGTCAACGAATCGGTGACAGAAGACTTGATCCCGGATGGACTAATTATGACAAAGAAATCCTATACAGCACGTATGATATTACCGAGATGCTCCAAACCGGTAAGAATTGTCTGGGTGTCGTTTTAGGTAATGGCTTTTATAATCCGATTCCTATGCCGATATTCAAAAACCTGCGAGAATACCTGACCATTGGACAACCTTGTTTGAAAGCCCAACTATTGATCACTTACGAAAACGGGAAACAAGAATGGATTTATTCGGATTCCAGCTGGACCTTCGCCGATAGTCCTATCCTACGCAATAATGTCTATCTGGGAGAAAAATATGATGCCCGCAAAGAAATCAAAGATTGGGACAAACCAACGTTTAATGCTTCATCTTGGAAACAGGTGCTTCCAGTTCCAACACCTCCGCAAGGAAAACTGACCGCTCAAATGCAACCACCCATACGTATCCGTGAAATAATACGCCCAACGCGTATGACGGAAACACGACAAGGTGAATTTGTCTTCGACCTTGGACAAAATATGGCAGGCGTTGCCCGTATTAAAGTAAAAGGACCGAAAGGAACACGTATTACCATACGTTACGGAGAAGATGTCTATTCAGACGGAAGCCTCAACGTGATGACATCCGTTGCCGGCCAACATAAAACCGTTTGGAATGCGAACCAGGAATCAGCAGGAGCTCCACCAACAGCATGGCAGGAAGATACCTATATATTAAAAGGTGAAGGAGAGGAAATCTGGATGCCTCAATTCACTTTCCATGGATTCCGATACATCGAAGTCACAGGCTGGCCGGGCAGACCTACATTAGATAATATTGAAGGAATCCGATTAAGTGCAGACCTGAAAGTCACGGGAGAGTTTTCATCATCAAACGAATTGCTCAATCGCTTACACCGCGTTTTGGATTATACATTTCTCAGCAATGTATTCAGTGTAGAATCAGATTGTCCGGCTCGAGAAAAGTTTGGATACGGAGGTGACATTGTAGGTGTTTCGCGTACTTTCTGTTATTTCTATGACATGCATAATTTCTATGTCAAAGCAATCCGGGACTTTGCCAACGATCAGCGTCCTTTAGGCGGATTTACAGAAACTGCACCTTATAATGGGATAGCCGATCAAGGTTTGGGAGACGGCTCGGGTCCGATTGGTTGGCAACTGGCTTTCGCATTCCTGCAAAAACAGCTTTACGAATATTATGGTGATAAACGAATTATTGAGAATTATTATCCTCAACTTAAAAAGCAAGTGGATTTCCTTGCCTCAAAAGCGGAGGATTATATGATTGACCGCTGCATTAATGACCACGAAAGTCTGGACCAACGTATTCCAGCCATGTTTGCCACGGCGCACTTTTATCATCATGTTCTTTTGATAACGGAATTTGCTCAACTCACCAACCGGAAGGCTGATCAGCAACAATATGAATCACTCGCTCAAAAAATCAAAGCGGCATTCATCCAAAAGTTTGTTCAAACTGGTACAGGGAAGATTGGTAACGGAACACCTGCAGAACAGGCCTTCGGTTTATACTACGGACTTATTCCTGAAGAGATAAAAACAAAAGTAATCCAACAATTAGTTCAGGCGATTTCCGACCGGAACAACCATATTACCTCTGGTATTTTCGGTACACCAATCGTACTTACTGTCTTAAGTGATCTGAATTTAAATGACATTGCCTATCAGATGGCTACACAAACAGATTTCCCAGGCTGGGGCCATATGTTATCTTCCGGCGCAACAACCTTATGGGAAACATGGAAATATTCAGACAATGTCTTCTCTCATAATCACCCGATGTTCGGTAGTGTCGGAGAATGGATGTATCAATCGCTGGCAGGAATCAAAGCCTTGTCACCCGGATTTAAACAAATATGTATCCATCCTCAGGCGAGCGGCGATCTACAATGGGTAAATAGTAGCTATGAATCATCACGCGGGAAAATCACCTGTCAATGGAAAAAGGAAAATGGAATCTATACGCTTCAAATACATATTCCAGCCAATACGAAAGCTCAGGTGTTCATTCCCAATAAATCTCAATCAATAAAAGAAAGCGGGGAAAGTATCGCTTCCTCTTCCCTCATACAAATCATACGGGAAGAATCGGACCACTGTTGGCTAGAAATTCCGTCCGGAAACTATCAGTTCAGTTGTCCGATTCCACAAAAGGACTAATCAAGCATTCAAGATTTGCCAGAACCGTTCGGGAAGATAAATATTCCCGACGGGAATGGCGTCTTGAAACAAAGGAGCAATTTCCGCAGGTTCAAAACCAGCAATACCACAACCTATCTCAGTTACCAGAAAGATATATTCAGGATGAGCTTTGGCAAAAGCGATGAATTCATCTACATACGGACGAATCGCTTCTACTCCGCCATGCATTGTTGGAATACCATAAGTCTGACCTTGCAAGCCTGCACCTTGTCCCCAGACAGCACCCCACTTCCGATATGCCAACAAAGCGGCACCGCCGTGTTGTCCTTCCAGATTACTGCCAAATACAAAGATTTCATTCGGTTTCAGTTCCTGAATCCAATTACTTGTTATGCGTTGAGTATCCATATATTTACGTTTATAAGTTTTGAGTTTCCACACTTTTAGCTTCATCCATGACTGTCTAGGATCAAACTTTCCTGTAACAAAAAAGTATGTTACAAATATAACCATTCAAGGCATACCATTTGTAACATACTCTGAAAAAGATTCAACAGTCGTACCTGACGACTGCCTTATCTGATTTATAAATTACGAATCCAAATATTCCGATAAGCAACAGGAACACCATGATCTTGCAACAAAAGAGGCAAACGTCCGTGAGGCTTGTATGTCGGGAAACCAATATACGGTGTATTTCCTTTCAGAATATAATTATTCTGAATCAGAATACCGTTCAACACCACTGTAACCATAGCCGGAGATTCCATCTTTCCATCTGTTCCAAAACGAGGAGCTTTCCAATAAATATCATATACCTGCCATTTTTCGGTTCCAGTAAATGCATTGGCAGCAGGAGCCTGCTGTTTATAAATACTTCCAACCATACCATTTACGTATGTTGGGTTATCTTCTCCATCCAGCACTTGTACTTCATAAATACTCTGCAAGAAGATACCACTGTTACCTTTCATCTGTAAAGTATTATTTGGACCTGGTTTCGGAGTTTTAAATTCAATATGCAACTGGCAATCGCCAAAATATTCTTTTGTCTGAATTGTTCCGGTTCCAGGAACGACAACCATGGCGCCATCTTCTACTTTCCATTTGGCATCCACTTTCTTTCCATCTTCCAATGAAACCCATTTAGACAAATCTTTTCCATCAAACAAAACGATGGCATCTGATGGCGGATTACCAGGTTTGTCTCCAGGTTGAACTTTAGGAGGCTGCGGAGAATACCATTCTGTACATTCCGGAGCGACATGTCCTCCTTCTTGTGCGCTTACACTGGTAAAAGCACACACCAAACTGATTAACATAAGTACTTTTTTCATACAATAAAATATTTAGTTAGCAATAAATTAAATAATAAATTCTGTTTTTATAAGGCATTTTCCATTGAATCTGATAACAAAATAATACAAAACTTTCGAAACAGCCAAATATTTTCTACATGATTGGCTTTTTACTTTTTCTTCTTTTTCCCCTTCAAGCGTAATTTCTCTGCTAAAAGTGAATGTCTTTCTGACATATCCTCATCGCCTGCCAAATGAAATAAATCAGCCAGATATTCATGTGTTGCAATATGTTCCGGCTTTACTTGAGAGGCTTTAATAAAATCGGCTAAAGCTTCTTCATAATTCCCCTGAAGATAAAATGTTTTTCCTCGGTTATAGCGAGCCTTGAATGACTGCGAATCCAAAGTTACCGCCTTATTAAAGCAGACCAATGCTTCATAGTTGTCACCCATATCGAATAATGTCACACCTTTCCGTACCCAGGCATCTACATAATTCGGATTCATCTTAAGAGCTTTGTCAAAACATCGGAGACCTGCTTCCAAATCATGAGCCTTGGTGACACATTCATTACCCATCAGATAATATTCATGAGCATATTCTTTCATGACGGTTCGCATCTCATGCAACTCTTCTTGTAAAGCTTTGATCTTCTCCTTTTGGTTCACTAACCGTTGAAGCTTCAGACGGATCAAACGCTGCACGGAAGGATTCTCCATTTCATTCCGTTTCTTGACAGCTGAAGCGAATGCACTAACAGCCTCTGCCATATTCCGCTTATCAAAGTTCTGGGCAGCTTTGACATAAAGCATTTCAGCCTCACTTTCTTGCAAGCTTTGCTCAATAAGTCGCCTATCGTTAAACTGACGGCTAAAATCAACAATCTCTTTTCTGATAAATATATTTCGTAAAACAATAGGAGACTTCAGTACCAAACCGTCCAATGAGGTACAACGGCTTAATGCCACATAGGTTTGTCCACCGGCAAAAACGCCTCCACTTAAATCTACCACGACACGGCTAAAAGTCAACCCTTGGCTTTTATGTACCGTTATTGCCCAAGCCAAACGAATTGGAAGTTGTTCAAACGTACCAATAATTTCCTCCTCGATCCGTTTCTCTTCCTCATTATATTTATACTTACAATTCTCCCACGAAGAACGTTCTACCAAATATTCTTTCCCATTCTCCAACAGAACATATACATTACCATCTTCATCAATACCAGAGACCATGCCAATCGTTCCATTCACCCAACGCCGATCCCGATCATTTTCAATAAAAATCACCTGTGCCTGTTCTTTAATAGATAAATTCAAGGCAGTAGGCAATGAAGATTCAGGAAAATCACCATTGATCACACCTTTCGAGACAAATTCTTCACCCGGTAATTCTTCCAGTTTCCGTTCATTGATATAATCTACCTGATCCCGACGTGTTGCCAACGTGATATACATATCTTCGTTCTTCGGCTCAAATTGAGGGAAGCAACGTCCATTCAATACATTCAAATCCGGCTGCCTGACTACATTCGTACGGATCTTATCCAGGATATCAATGAATATAGGATCTCTCTGACGATAAACCTTTTGTAATTCAATCGGGACCAGATGAATTTCTTGAAATACACGAGCCGAAAAGAAAAAAGGATTCGGATAGAAAAGATTTAAGATTTCCCGCTGATCAGACGGAACAACAGGCTCTAACTGGAAAACATCTCCGACAAAAAGCAATTGTTTTCCACCAAAAGGCAAACGCATATTACCTGAATAAACCCGTAAAATACGATCGACACAATCAATGATATCAGCTCTTACCATCGAAATCTCATCGATGATTACCAACTCGACCTCTTCAAGAATCTTCCGACGTTCCTTATTATATTTAAAGAAGTCAAAGATACGCCCATTCTTCAAACTCAAGTCTGGATCATCAGGAAGCATAGGACGAAAAGGCAATTTAAAGAACGAATGCAAAGTCATCCCTCCAGCATTGATGGCAGCAATTCCGGTTGGAGCCAGCACGACATACTTTTTCTTTGTGTGCTGACAAATATATTTCAGGAAAGTAGATTTACCCGTCCCTGCCTTTCCAGTTAAGAAAACAGACTGACGGGTAAAAGAAATCAATTGAAGTGCTTCCTGAAATTCTTTATTGTTTGTGTCGATTGTAAACTCCACGCGATTCTATTTTGAGCAGGCCAAGAATGAGCAACGCTTTATTTCACTACTTTCTGTAAAGCCTCTTGCACCAGTTTTTCCATCACTTTGTAACCTTCCAGAGTTGGATGCACACCGTCTTTCGAATACTTTTCCGGTAAACCATCTCGTTCATCCTTCATCGCAGAATGATAATCAACATAAAGAATATCATGAGCATCGGCATAAGCTTTCACTTTCTTATTAAAAGCTTTAATATCCTCTGCCGGTTTCAACTCAGGCCTCCAACCAAATTGATAAGCCGGCAACGTAGAACATAATATCACTTGGATACCATTGGCTTGTGCCAACTGAACCATGGAAACCACATTATCAAATGTTTGTTCTGGAGTCACGGCATAATCATTGTGAGCCAAGTCATTGGTTCCAGCTAGGATAACAACAGCCTGAGGTTGCAGATTAATCACATCCTGACGAAAACGCATCAACATTTGAGCAGATACTTGTCCACCAATTCCACGTCCTACATATCCATTCTTAGTAAAGAAGTCCGGATCAGCAGCAGGCCAGCCATCTGTTATCGAATTACCCATAAAGACGGCTTTTACGGGTTGCTGAACAGCAGCATTAGCCTCTTTATATCTTCCGAAATTAGCCCAATCTTTCAAAGGTTCTTGAGCAACCACTTGCATAAAGCCTGCCAAACACAAGGCAGCAATAAATAGATGTTTCATGATGTTATGTTTTAAAGAAAACTTTGTCAACTGATTTAATATATCTCTTTGGCTACCCGACGTACACTTTCAGAAGCCATCATGGTATAGAAATGCAAACTGGGAACACCATGCGCAATCAAATCCTTGCACTGTTGGATACACCATTCTACACCGACTTCCTTAGCTTCATCGTCTGTTTTACATTTACGTAATTCGGCAGCAAAAGGTTCCGGAATATCTGAACGGAACACACGCGGTAACACCGTCAGCTGATTGCGAAATACAATAGGTTTGATCCCTGGAATAATTGGTACGTTTATGCCTTCTTTCCGACAACGATCCTCAAAAGCATAGAACTTTTCGTTATCGAAGAACATCTGAGTTACCAAATAACTGGCTCCGTTCTTCACTTTTTCCTTCAAATAATAAATGTCGGAATCCATATTAGGTGCTTCCTCATGCTTTTCCGGATAACAAGCCATGCCATACGAAAATGGTGTATCAATACCTTCGATACGTGAACCATCTAATGCAATTCCTTCATTAAAACGATTCACCTGCTGCTGCAAATCGGTTGCATGCTCATGATATTGTTCCGGATGTTGTTCTACTTCGAGTGTCTTGATATCACCACGCAAAAGCAACAGATTATGTACACCCAAGAAATTCAAATCAATCAAGGCATACTCAGTTTCATCCTTTGTGAAACCCTTACAAATAATGTGAGGTACTGCCGGAATACCGTATTTATTCTGAATAGCTGAAGCAATAGCTACCGACCCCGGACGTTTCCGGATATTCACTTTACGCAAACTTCCGTCGGGCTGGGGTTTATAAATGTATTCGCTATGATGTGATGTTATATTAATGTACTTCGGGTCAAACTCACGAAGCTTATCAATAACTTGGTACACCTTTTGGATACTGTTCCCTTTCAGCGGAGGCAGAATCTCGAAGGTAAATGCTGTTCCTTGATGGCTATTAATCAAATCTACTACGTTCATCTTCTCTTTTTTTTCACAAAAATACGAATTTGTATCCGTTTTCAGTCACATCGTAAAACAAATTCCTATAAAATGCCCAAAGACTTAAAAAACGTAAGCGAAAAAGAACAATTTATACTATTTAATAATACCTTTGCAACAAAATCAAATACTAAGAAATCATGGAAAATTTAAATTGGTCTGAATTGGGATTCGGCTATATCAAAACGGATTACAATGTCAGATGTTATTATCGAGACGGAAAATGGGGAGAACTGGAAGTTTGTTCTTCTGAAATATTGAACATCCACATGGCAGCTACTTGTCTGCATTACGGACAAGAATCTTTCGAAGGATTAAAGGCTTTCCGTGGAAAAGACGGAAAGATTCGTGTATTCCGTATGGATGAAAACGCAAAACGTATGCAATCTTCCAGCCGTGGTATCAAGATGGCTGAACTTCCGGTTGAAATGTTTGAAGAAGCAATCCGCAAAGTCGTAAAACTGAACGAACGTTTTGTTCCTCCCTACGAAAGTGGTGCAGCTTTGTATATTCGCCCGTTGATGTTGGGTTTGGGTGCACAAGTAGGTGTAAAACCGGCTCCTGAATATATGTTCGTTGTATTCGTTACTCCGGTTGGTCCTTACTTCAAAGGTGGATTCCAGCCGTCTAAGGTTTGTATCTTGCGTGAATACGACCGCGCTGCTCCTAACGGAACAGGTACGATCAAAGTGGGCGGTAACTATGCTGCCAGCTTGGTAGCAGGAGAAATTGCACACTCCAAAGGATATGCGGCTGTGTTGTATCTGGACCCGAAAGAGAAGAAATATCTCGATGAATGTGGCCCGGCTAATTTCTTCGGTGTTCGGGGAAACAGTTATATTACTCCGAAATCTCACTCAATCCTGC
>ERZ779681.794-NODE-794-length-10380-cov-1.97724_pt1 | contig 10380 bp, 9 predicted proteins | sample MGYA00511905_ERZ779681 | MGnify/ENA primary metagenome ERZ779681 (study PRJEB29588, sample SAMEA2144578) | human gut metagenome | biome: human gut; feature: human-associated habitat; material: faeces | place: Denmark | collected 2008/2010 ... | reverse complement strand
GAAATCGGAGTTCCTGTAAAACCGATATATGTTGCATTTGGCAAACTATCTCTTATAACTCGAGCCGTACCTGTTTTGATTTTACCTGTTTTAGAGTCGACTTTTTCTGTTAGCCCATATTGTCCTCGGTGAGCCTCGTCTGCCATAACTACAATGTTTCGTCTGGTAGATAAAGGCTCATCTGATTCTTCAAATTTTTGCATTGTGGTAAAAATTATACCGTTTGCCTCTCTACCATCAAGAAGTTCTTTTAGATGCTCTCTTGATTGTGCTTGAATTGGAGTTTGTCGCAAAAATTCCTGACACTTTGAAAACTGAGAATATAACTGGTTGTCTAAATCATTTCTATCTGTTATAACAACAACGGTTGGACTATTGAAAGCCTCTTGCAAAAGGTGTGCGTAAAATACCATTGACAAAGATTTGCCACTACCTTGCGTGTGCCAAAACACACCACCTTTACCGTCAGTTTGTGTTGCGTGTTTTGTTGATTCAATAGCTTTTTTAACTGCAAAATATTGATGATATCCTGCAAGGATTTTGAAGGTATTTGGTCCATCGTTGTTGAAACAAATAAAGTTTTTTAATATGTCTAAAAATCTTTCTTTTTGAAAAATGCCTTCTACAAACGTATCAAATTGTGCATATTGATTGTTTTCATAATTGCCGTCTTTTGTTTTCCATTCCATATAACGAGTTTCGTCCGATGTAATTGTTCCTGCTTTTGAAATCAATAAATCTGACATAACGCAAATTGCGTTGTAGATAAACATTGATGGAATTTCTTTCATATAGTTTCTTATTTGTCTATATGCCTGAGATGAATCAGTTTCTTCTCTTGATGGGGATTTAAGCTCAAAAAGAACGAGCGGTAAACCATTAATAAATAACAGTACATCAGGTCTTTTTTCAGAGTTTTCAACAAAAGTCCATTGATTAGCAACAATAAAAGAATTATTATCAACATTTTTGTAATCGACTAAATAAACAATAGTTGAACGTTGTTCGCCATTTTCTAAATATTTTACAGTTACCCCATTTTGTAGATAATCCATAAATATTTTATTTTGTTGTAACAATTCGCCATTGTCAAAATTTTTGATTTTAAATAACGCTTCTTGAATAGCAGGTTTTGGAGCATTGGGATTGATACGAAAAATTGAATCTTCTAAAATATCTAAATACAAAGGAGAATAAAAATCACGATTTTCAATATCAGGACCATACACATGCGTATAACCCAAATGTTGGAATAATTCTATTACTGAATTTTCATAAGCAGCTTCTGTATATTGTGTTTGCATCTTTACCTCTTAAATTTTCTCAATTCCATTGAATACAATATAGGTTTCATCACCTCTATATAATGTATCAGGAATTTGACTTCCATGAAAGGCTACACTCGCAAAATATCCTTGATAGTCTTTACAACTATTTTTAATTGATTGAATATTATCTGGTTGCTTTGCTCTATTATCAGGGTATATTGTATATCTTACAATTACAAATTTTTTGTTTTTGTTTTCATCTTCAAACCATAGTTGAGGATCTATGCCTATTATATTCTGATAAGATAATATCGGCAGATGCAATTGTTTAACAATATAATCTCTAACAACTTGTATAGCAAAATCATGTAATTCCCATTCGGACATTACAATTGGTAAATCTGAAACAATACTCTCGATATCAATTTGTTTATTTGTAACTGCATGAAATAAATTCCAACCTGTAGTAACAGGTTTTAAAGTATTATATGCTGGATTAAGTGGATCATTTACATAAACCTTATAAATGCAAGGCACCAAGTTATTTTTATTACATTCATTTATTAAATTGTCTTTATATTGTTGAGGCAAATATGATTTTTGTGTATGTTCATTAATTATTTCAATTAATATACAGAAAATCTGATTTTTGTATGCTATTGACAAATGCTCAAAACATGGATAGGTTAATATTGTTTTTAACCAATGAGCCCCATTTGATTTCTTCATTTCCTCTTGTAACCAACAACCAACGAGAGTTCTTACATCAACAAAAAATTGCGTAGGATTAGGTCTATCAATAGGATACATTAATTCGGTAATGCATTCTTTATCATCAGAACTTGAATTTTCTATTAAATTTTTGTTTATTTTTTTCTTGAAAAAATCAAACATATTTTACCTCTTTATCTTTAGCTAAACAATAATTTATCAGCGGACTGATTTTCTAAAATATCGTCAATATCAACTTTAGACACATCAATTTCACCATTCATTAACTTTAGTAAAAGTGTATCACGTAGTTGAGTTAGAGTTTCATTTTCAAAACAGTTATTTGTAATTTCGCTATAAATTGGATTAACTAAGTTTTTATATTTACGCATAATATCAAGTTTTGGAAAAGAAATTGCTAACTGTTCAATATTTTGCTTATTAATGTGTTGCTGAGCACCACCAGTTTGATGAGATAATAACTCATGAATATTATGACAAATATATGGATAAATAAATTCATAAGGAACCTGTTCGTTTTCTAAGATTCCAACTACTGATTGATTTGTACAAGAATCAATTTCCAACAAACTAATTTGCCCTAAAGTTGCACCTGTAATGGCTAATACGGTAGTTTTCTTTGGTAATAATTTTGTCGCAGATTTTGATAAACCTAACTCGGTAATATATTCAGTAGCTTTTGTTATGCGATAATTATTAACTGCTCCTGAATTAATCCATGCAATAGAACCTTTCCAATATTCTTTCTTATTTCTACTAGGTGTTCCCCCTAATTCGCATTTACAAATTTCACCAATAGTTGTTTCTTTTTCTATTTCATATTCATTGTCAATAAACCAAAATTTGAAAATTGCTTGTGCTTGTTGTTCTAAATTATTATTTATCGAATTATTCAATTCAATTTTATCATCAATCGCACTCAAAACCTTTGCTATTTTTTGTTGTGTTTCAAGTGGTGGCAATAAGAAATTATACTCTCTCATCTGTTTCAATGAGATATTTTTTATAGTTGTACCTGTTGCTTGATTATTTAGATAATCTTGAAATGTTTTTGACAATAAAATATATTTAATAAAATATTTATCAATATTCTCTTTAACATTAAAATAACAAGCACTTTTCCCTAATATAATTTTTTCTTCATTATATTCTGCTATGTTTCCCAATGTGCCATTTATAGAAACTAATAATGTTCTATTATTTAGGTCCTTCTTATATTTTTCATATTCACATTTATCCACTCGCTTTGTATCTGATTTAATAATTATTTTTCCATTAGACAAATTATTTCCATTAATAAAAGCATATTTGCCATTAATTGAATATTTAGGAGTTCCATGTAAACCATCTCCCAAAATTGTTGATATTTGTTCTAATGTACATTCTTTCCAATCAGAGGTCATTTTCTTCTACCTCCTGTCCGTTTTTGAAATATCTAAATATAGTTTCATTAGAAGTTTTTCCTAATTTTACCCAAACAGCTAATGGATATAAATAATTATATCTTTCATCAGTAAATTTTTTTAATTTGTTTATATCATTTAGATTCTTATTCCACCACCCTTTAAATTCAACAACTAAAGTATTTTTTTGATTTGGAATATCATTATTTAAGTTTCTTTTATGTATAATTAGGTCTGGTCTAACTTTTACATCATCTAATATTTTTGTACCTTTATTACTTTTGTTATATTCACAATCTAAATCAAATTGAGATAATTTATTATCTCGTTGCATTAAATTATACAGATAAAGACCAATTCTAAATACACAAGCCTGCTCCATTCCTTTTACTACAATTAATTCATTATCATTGGAATAAAATTCTTCAATAGCATTTTTTAATAAATTTTTTAATCTAATATTAGATGGCATCGTTATTCTCCGATTTTTTATTAAAATTTTTATGCATATTAAAGAATCTTTTTAATTTGTAAAATATTGGTTCTTGCTCAATTCTTAAATATTTGTCTAAAATTTCTTCCATTTCATCAAAAAAGTTTTTCATCTTATTTAATGTGTTCATTATATCAATTTTATTTTGTTCTTTCATAGTTTGCTCTTCTTTTATTAATGATGAACAGATATTGTTATATAAAGTTATTAATTTTTCAAAATCTTCTTTTGTAATCAAAAACTTATATTTGTGTAATTTTAATCTAAATTCATCATCCAATTTTTGTTTTTCTTCAAAATTAAGATTTTCAAATTTTTCTTTTTTATACATGTCATATCTATTTGTATTTTCTAAAATAACCTTAAATAAATTATCATATCTCATTTCAAATAAATCTTGTTTTCTTTGTTTTTCTTGTGTTTGCCATTGTTGATATGCAATAATTCCTGCAAAAATTGCAACAGTAGGAGTTAATAATGCAGAAAAAACATCAACCCAATCTTTGGGATTCGATTGTCCAATATTAAGAACTAAATTTGCAATATCAAAATGCATTCTTTATTTTCCTTCCTTATCTATAAAAACTTTTACCAATTCGCATGAAATATCAATAAATTGTTTTTGGTCTTCTGTTTTAGCAGAAAGTTTCGTTATTTCTTTAATAACATCAATAGTAATTTTTAATTCTTCTTTTGCTGGTTTTTGATTTGGTAATCCTCTCAAAGATTTAACAAATTCAGATAATGTTTTTATTGCAATTTGGTACTGTCTATTTAAAGGAAATTTTTGCAAATATCCTATATAATTATTGGCAATTACTATAAAATTATTCATCTATTTACCCCCATTCAACACACTAACCACAACATCTTTTATTGTTTCCATCTCTACTGGGTTACTTTCAGCGATTAGTAATGTCATAGAAAACAAGGTTGCGTTATCTATAATCGGAGTTCCGTTTTTATACAAAATTCCGTTTCTATCCATAAAATACAAGAAACAACTTGCCGCAATACGTTTATTACCGTCTGAAAAAGAATGATTTTTAGTTATCAAATATAATAGCATTGCAGCTTTTTCTTCTAATGTAGGATAAAGTTCTTGCCCATCAAATGTTTGATAAATCTGATTAACAGAACTTGCAAAACTACCGTCTTTTGGATTTGCGAATACATCACTCGCAAATTCTGATTTCATTTTATCAATAACTTGCAAAAATTCTTCTTCTGTTACTCTTACAGCTTCTCTTTTTGTCTGCCCTTTAGAATCCAAAGTTTTATGGTCAAAATTATCCAACAAATCAAGCCCATGTGCAAAGTTATCAAGAAGTTGTGCAACTTGTCTTGCATCTTCCATATTCTCAACCTGATTAGTTAAGCTTCTTGAAAGTAAACTAATTGTATTTTGCAAAGTTTTAACTTTTTCTTGTTCAAGTTTGAGTTTATCTTCGTTTATTGCATAACCTTCCAGTATATATTTATGCAAGATTTTTGTTGCCCATTTACGAAACTCAGTAGCAGTTTTGGACGTAACTCTATAACCAACTGCGAGAATTACATCTAAATTATAATAAGAAATATTTCTTGAAACCTGCCTTGGACCTTCTTTTTGAACCTGTGCAAAAAATGCACAAGTTGAATTTTCTTCCAATTCTTGTTCTTGGTAGATTTTGGCAATATGCCTTTGTATAGTTGTTCTATCTTTCCCGAAAAGTTTTGCTATTTTTTCAGCACTCAACCATAAAGTATTATCTTCTTGAATAACTTCAAGATTACTATTACCATTATTTTCGTATATTACAATTTGTCCTTTTGATAAATCTGTCATTGTATTTTTTCTCCTACTTCACTTCAAATCCAATCGCTGCTAAGTTCTTTTTGATTTCGTCTTGCAATTCGTTAGATTTAGTGAACATTTTAGAAAGTTCGGAAGTTAATCGTTTCATCTTATCTTCAAAAGGTTCGCCATCGTCTTCTGGTTCTTCAATTCCGACATAACGCCCCGGAGTTAGGATATAATCTTGTTTTGCAATATCTTCAGTTGATGTTACGGCACAGAATCCTTTTACATCTTCCAGTGTTCCTTCTTGGAATTTAGTAAAAGTATCAGAAAGTTTTTTAATATCTTCTTCTGTAAAATCTCTATGCTTTCTATCTACCATATAGCCCATTTTACGAGCATCAATAAACAAGGTTTTACCTTTTTGTTTTTTATTTTTTGAGATAAACCACAAAGTTACAGGAATTGTTACACTATAAAATAATTGAGTTGGTAATGCAACAATACCTTCAATCAAATCATCTTCAATAATTCTTTTTCTAATTTCACCTTCACCGCTTGTTTGACTGGACAATGCACCATTAGCAAGCACCAAACCAATTTTACCGTTCGGTGCAAGGTGATGAATCATGTGTTGTATCCACGCAAAGTTGGCATTCCCGGCAGGTGGGACTCCATATTTCCAACGTACATCATCTTGAAGTTTATCTTGCCCCCAATTTGAAAGATTAAATGGAGGGTTTGCCATAATAAAATCTGCTTTCAATGTCGGGTGCAAATCATTAAAAAACGTATCAGCTTGTGATGGTCCAAAATCTGCATCAATACCACGAATTGCCATATTCATTTTTGCCATTTTCCAAGTATCAGCATTTGATTCTTGACCATAAACCGAAATTTTATCACGATTTCCACTGTGTGCTTGTAAAAATTTTACAGATTGAACAAACATACCACCAGAACCACAACAAGGGTCATAAACTCTACAATTTTCAAATGGTTTAAGGATTTCAACAAGAGTTTTTACGATACTTTGTGGAGTATAAAATTCTCCGCCCTTTGTACCTTCATAGGCAGCAAATTGTGCAATACAGTATTCATAAGTTCTACCCAACAAATCCTTACTTTCTTTTGTATCGTCCATTTTGATATTATTTGTAAATAAGTCAACAACTTCGCCCAAAACTCTTTTATCCAAATCTGGTGAACCATAGTTTTTAGGCAAAACACCCTTTAAAGACTTATTTTCTCTTTCAATCGCAAGCATAGCTTCATCAATAATTTTTCCGATTTCAGGAGTATGTGCGTTTTCTGAAATTTTTGTCCAACGAGCTTCTTTCGGCACAAAGAAGATGTTTTCAGCAGTATATTCATCTTTATCGTTTTCAAAGCCGTCGCCTTCTGCTACAAGTTGTTGATACTTTTTATCAAAAACGCTTGATATATATCTTAGAAAGATTAAACCTACAATAACTTTTCGATATTCTGCAGCAGGAATATGTCCCCATAATACACAAGCTGCCTTCCATAACTGTTCTTCAAAACCGATATTTGCACTATTCTTCTCTGCCATATTAACCCTCGTTAGATAAAACACCTATTTTAACACTCTAATTCTATCATAAATATGGAAATTAGCCCCTTTTGTAAATCTCAATAGTATAAATAAAGAAGTTAAAAACATTGTAACAGATGATTTGCGCAAATACTTAACAAAACATCAAGAAGAACATTCTTCTAGTAGAGTTACAATTGATAATATAAGAAGAATTTTATCAAGTTTTTTTGCTTGGCTTGAAGACGAGGATTACATAGTAAAAAGTCCAGTAAGACGAATTCATAAAATTAAAACAGGAACAAATATCAAAGAAACTTATTCAGATGAAGCATTAGAGCTTATATATTGTTGCCGTCGGAGAGTTTATACGACAAAAATATCCAAATGCTATCGTTGATGATATTTTAATTCTCACTTATAAATTATTTGTAGATGATATTGTAAAAAAAGAAATTGTATATTCTACCAATGAAGATGTTAAACAAAATTTACTAGATAGATTTTCACAAGATGAAAATCTCAGTCAAACAATTTTAAATTCATATTTTAAGGCTTATGTAGATAGAATGGAAAAACCGAAAAAGATAATTGATTAAAATTTAATTATCTTTTTTCTTGACTGTTGTTAAATTTTTTACCGAAATTCCCAAATTTTCAGATAAATTTTTGCTAAAAATCTTTAAAAATATGCCTCAAAACCTCTAAAAATATTTCAAAATTACATTTTATTGACTTTAATTTGGTTCTTGAAATTGCGATGTTTTGAAATTTAAGGGGGAACTAGGTTCCTCCTTTAGTTCCACCCTGACTAAATTATACTTTGTTATATTTTGGAATAAATCGTTAAAACGCCGATTATATCTAGTTTACAGGCATATGATAAATCTAGCCTCAGAATTTTAAAGTACATTTTGGGACACAGAAAGTATAATTTGGAGTATTTTTTGTCAATTCTATAAATTAGCCTCTATTTCAAACACAAAGCCAATCTCTACCCTTTCTCATTCTTGTATTAATATACATTAAGAATTTAAGTTTTCTGTCAACCTAACAAAAAATATTTTTATAAGCATTATATAAATATGAAAATATTTTCTCAGATGCAAGTTTATCAACCAATATTGTATCAGCAACCAAATATAAATAAAAAATCACGATATACCTTCCAAAATCAGTCTTATGATACTGTTACTTTTGGTGCGATGAAAAAGAGCGATTTTGTAGGGATTGATAGAGCTTGTATTGATAAGTTCAAAGCACCAATAGAAAAGTTTAAAACAAATGACCATTTGCAAGCTTGGGCAAAGAAAAAGCTTGAACCTATTATGACAAAGGTTTATGAAGGTAGAGATTCTTCTGCTACTGAAGATAGGCGTTTGATATTAGATGACTGGAAACTTTATTTGAATAATCCTAAAAATGAGTTTAAAGACACAGAAAGATTACTTATCATGTCTGCAATTACTCAACCTTTAGAGAGAACAAATGACATTTTACCTCCACGTCTCAACAAAACTGTTTTAGCAAATGTTATGGACAGAGTTAAAAATGGGGAAAAGATAAATCTCAATAAAACATATAGTAAAGAATTGAGGGAAGTATATTTAAAAGATAAGTTTAGTGAGAAAAAAGGTGAATGGGTTATAATTCCATCTAAAATAAATAAACCAGAAAAGTTTAAAGAAAATGTTGAAGCTCTAAAAGTGCTTTCTAATTACACGTGGTGTACGCATAATAATAAAGCTGAGCAATATTTAAGAGATGGGGATTTTCATATTTATATTGAAAATGAACAACCCAAAATAGGTATAAGATTTATTGGTGATACTGTTCGGGAAATTCAAGGTGAAAAGAACGATGGAAATATTCCATATAAATATTCTGATATTGTTTTAAATCATATAAAAAGTAAGCCACTTGGGGCAACAGCAAAAACAGAATTAGAAAAACTGAAAATTGTTACCAAAGGAATAGAAACTGCTAAAAAAGATTTGAAAGAAGCGATAAAAAATAATGATTCAGAAGCAATTTTTAAATATTTAGGTTATATAGAAAATGATAAAAAGCCCAAATCTTCAAATGGAGTTTTTTCAAAAATAAAAAACATATTCGCAAGGTTTATTAAATCTTCTGAAACTCAAAATGTTAAACCTAAAGAATTAACTATTGAGAGTTATAGGCAACCAGGTTACTTTATAGAAACACCAGACAACCTCTCTAGTCGTATTACATTTAATGATTTAGGTATTGATGAAAACAAACTTTTTAAAGATGTTAAACAAATAAAAGGTGATGCATTCTTTGGAGATAGCAATTTAACATCTTTATATAATGTTGAAAGTATAGGTGGGGAAGCAAACTTTTGCGAATCAAAAGTGAAAAGCTTAGGAAATCTTAAATGTATAGGTGGAGTAGCAGATTTTTCATATTCTCAAATCAAATCATTAGGCAATTTAGAGCGAATTGGTGGTACGACTATTTTTTGTAATTCTAAAATTACATCATTAGGTAAAATAAAACGAATAGGAGGCAGTGTTAGACTTTTGGATTCGGAAGTGAAGGATTTGGGCGATTTGAGAAGTGTTGGTGACTCAATATATTTTAATCATACAAAAATAAAATCTCTAAATCATTTGCAAAGGATTGAAGGTAGTACTTCCTTCTTGGATAGTGAAGTCGAAGATTTTGGCGAACTAAAATATGTCGGCGGGTGCATACAAGGAGTAAATCCCAAAATGGATATACCAAGACTAAAAAGAATGACACCTAACTCTCTTGTTTTTGCTCCAAACTTAGCAGCTAAAAGGAAGAATAAAATGAAATCAGTTTAGAAATATAAATTAAGAGCTTTTACTTGAAGAAGCTCTGATAAACCTTGTAATAGCTTCTTAAGGTGAAATAGGTAAGGACATATTTATATCAACGACCAATAAGGTTATTTTTGCGTTATCAAGAAGATTATGAACTAAGAATTGCAAGACGCGAAATTGCACATGATATAAGTAGAATACAACCACTTAAGGTAATGGGTTAATTTGTAAGAATTTGTTTTGCCCATAAACTTAAATAATAAATAAACTTTTATGCAGAACTAACAAAAAATATTTTTATAAGCATTATATAAATATGAAAATATTTTCTCAGAT
>ERZ779681.793-NODE-793-length-10384-cov-2.3405_pt1 | contig 10384 bp, 7 predicted proteins | sample MGYA00511905_ERZ779681 | MGnify/ENA primary metagenome ERZ779681 (study PRJEB29588, sample SAMEA2144578) | human gut metagenome | biome: human gut; feature: human-associated habitat; material: faeces | place: Denmark | collected 2008/2010 ... | reverse complement strand
CCTTGGATACTAACTGTACTTCATGCGGAATTCCGGCAAGTACTTTAAGCGCATTCAAGATCGCAGCTGCCGATGCACCGAGCAGATCTCCGGTTTTTCCGGTTACGATCGTGCCGTCTGCAAGCTCGATTGCCATCGCCGGATGCCCGGTCTCCTCTTCCCTTGCCAATGCTTTCTTTGCCACCAGGCGGTCCTCCATAGAGACACCCGCCTGCCGCAGTAAAAGCTCTAACTTATTCTTGTCATCCTTCGACTGTCCGTAACGCTTTCTGTCACACAGGCACCGATAATACCGGCGGATGATCTCCTGTGCCGATGCATCGCGGCATACCTGATCGTCAATGATACAATTTCCAGCCATATTGACACCCATATCCGTTGGAGACTTATATGGGCTGCTTCCGGCAATCAGTTCAAACATTGTCGCAACAACCGGGAATATCTCGATATCGCGGTTGTAATTAACGGTTGTCTCACCATATGCTTCCAGATGAAACGGATCGATCATATTGACATCGTTTAAGTCCGCTGTTGCTGCCTCATAAGCAAGATTGACCGGATGCTTGAGTGGCAGATTCCAGATCGGGAATGTCTCAAACTTTGCATACCCGGCCTTCACGCCACGCTTATATTCATGGTAAAGCTGAGACAGGCAGGTTGCCATCTTTCCACTGCCCGGTCCCGGTGCCGTGATGACAACAAGCGGGCGCTCTGTCTCGATATATTCATTCTTTCCATACCCCTCATCACTCACGATATGGGCAATATCACTTGGGTATCCAACAATCTTATAGTGACGGTAAGACTTGATTCCAAGCTCTGCAGGCTTCTTGCGGAAAAGGCATACTTTGTCAGACACACACTGCCAACATACAGTCCTACTGCCTGGAATTCGTCGATCAGACGCAGCACATCCATATCATATGTAATTCCATAATCATCGCGCACCTTGTTATTCTCGATATCCTCTGCACTGATCACGATCACGATTTCAGCCTGGTCTTTTAACTGTAATAACATCTGCAGCTTCGAATCCGGCTGAAATCCCGGAAGCACACGTGACGCATGATAGTCATCAAACAGCTTGCCTCCAAACTCCAGATATAATTTATTATCAAACTGCGCGATCCGGTCACGTATGTGCTGTGACTGCATCTCTAAGTACTTTTGGTTGTCAAAACCGATCTTCATCTTAATTTTCCTCCCGATAACCGTAATTACGAAGTAAGGTATCGCTGTCTCTCCAGTCCTTCTTTACCTTTACCCATAGCTTTAAATTTACTTTCATGTCCAGCAGATTTTCCATGCTGATACGTGCTTTCGTACCAATCTTTTTTAGCATTGCACCCTGCTTTCCGATAATAATCCCCTTGTGGGAATCCCGCTCACAGATGATTGTTGCCTCAATATCTATGCAGCTGCCATCCGGACGTTCCTTCATCCGGTCGATCACAACGGCGATACCATGTGGAATCTCTTTGTCTAACTGGCGAAGTGCCTGTTCACGGATCATCTCCGCCACAATCTGACGTTCCGGCTGATCGGTAATCGTATCCTCATCATAAAACTGCGGTCCAAACGGAAGCAGCCGCTTTAACGTCTTAATCAGCTCCGCCTGATTGTGTCCGCGCAGTGCAGAAACAGGAACAATCGCATCAAAATCATGTACCTCTTTGTATGTGTTTATAGCATCTGCAACTGCCTGTTTATCCACGGTATCCGTCTTATTGATAACAAGCACCACCGGCGTATTTACCTTACTTAACACATCAATGATATGACGTTCGCCCGCGCCGATAAATGTCGTCGGCTCTACGATCCACATGACGATATCCACCTCATTCAATGTGGAATACGCAACATTCATCATATACTCGCCAAGCTTATTTTTCGCCTTGTTGATACCGGGTGTATCCAGGAACACAATCTGTCCTTCGTCATCCGTATATACTGTCTGGATCCGGTTCCTCGTCGTCTGTGCTTTGCTGCTTGTAATCGCAATCTTCTGTCCGATCAGATGATTCATCAATGTGGACTTCCCCACATTCGGACGTCCGATGATTGCAACAAAACCGGATTTGTATGTCGATAAGTTATCCATATGTTTCTCCCTGTATGTTCTACCTAAAATACGCTCTTTACTTCTGTAAATGCATCCTTCGCATCTTCGATCCGCGCTTCATCACCGATTGCACAGATTACACCTCCATCGACAGCCGCTTCCACATATCCGGCAAGTCCACGGATTACTTCCGGGGTTGCGCCAAGCACTTCATCTCTTGTCCGCTGCAGGTCTGCATCGTCGATTCCCATCAGATAACAGATCAGACTGAAATTGCCATCTGCGGATGGTGTAAGCGGTGCATCCATCCTACTGATCGCACCGATGATATATTTCGTCATGTCTCTTTCGTCTGCTTCAAAGCTTCTCACATAGTCCGGTGCCTCCTTATAGATCTCGTATGTCTCCAACAGATTTGGATCACGGTAGGATGTAAAATATGCGTTACCGCTTCGATTGAAGCTGCACATACAGCCATAAGCACCACCCTTCACACGCACATTGATCCACAGATAATCGTATGAGAAGATACACTGCAATACATTCAAAGCGCCGGTATACTTATATCCACGTTCACAGAAATTACCGGCCGTTGCTACATACTGTACCTGACTTGCCGTCTTAAAGCCCTCGTTCTTTTTTACTACCGGAATTTCCTTCACATTCTCAAACGCCAGTCTTGTCGAAAGCTTGCAGGAAAATCCCGTCAGACTCTCAGTCAGCGTATCCTCCGGCTTCTTATCGGAAGTAAAGTTCACGAGCAGGGAATCTCTGCGAAGAAGCTGACCGAGCGTCTCCTGAAGATCAGCAGCCAGTCCCTCATAGCGTTCTTCAAAATGATCATCCAGATCTGACAGATACATATAATAATCTACACCCTCTGTCAGTTCTTTCACAACACCTATTTTAGAAATATATGCCGTTGCGCGTCCCGCCGCTGTTGTATGTCCGTTCGCAAGCAGATCGTCTTTCATTGCCGCACGCGTCTCTGCAATAATCTCCTTCAATCGCTTCTTATCCGAAAGCTTCGAGGTGAACAAAATCTCCTCAATCAATTCCATTGCCTTATCGAGCTGTGCATCCAACATCTTTGCACTGACGACAAAATGTGCCCCCCCCCCGCCATATTCTTTCTTATTGGTGACCGTTGTACTGAATCCAATGCCACCGGTATACAGATTGATCTCGTTCGATAACTCACTGTAACTGAAATGCTCTGTATCCACATACTTAAAAATCTCCGTCAAAAGTGCAATTACCGGAAACTTATCATAGTCGATATCATCCATACAGAAGTTCAGGCTGAGATACGTGATTCCGTTTGTAAAAATATCATGGCTTAGTACCTTGACATGTTCAATCTCCAGAATACGGTTATTTATTTTCTTGGCATGCTTCTCGATATCATTGATCGCAAGCATCGGAATCTTCTTCAAGTCTTCCTCCGCATCACCGGAGCTCTGGTACTCCTTCAGATGCATCATGTTCGCACGGATCTCCTCGATATCCGCTGCAGAAAGTGTCTCCTTATATGCCGCAAGCCGTGCCTTCTCACGCTCTGCAATCTCATTATTAAGCCCCTTCTTTGGCATCAGCAGACAATATGACTTGTGCGTATTCTGTAAAATATACTGCTTGATCAGAGCTTCAAAATATCCGGTCTCCACATCCTGCTTCAACGCATCATACACATCGTTCAGGCTGAACAGATCAAGCGCTGCCGCATCATCATAAAGCCATGTAGAAAATGCATTTAATCCGAGCATCAATCCCTTCGGGAATCGTCCAAAGTTTCCTTCCTTGTGCTTAAACTCAAAATAATTGATTGCCGCAAGCAGCGATTTCTTATCCATACCCTGCTCCACAATGGAAGCAAGCGTATCCTCAAGCACCTGTATAAACCGTTCTAAATCTTCTGCATTCGCATTCTTTGCAATGATTGAGAAGTTCGGCTGTTTGATACCGTCATCAAAGGATGACAGAATATCCTTGCCAAGCCCGGCATCAATCAATGCCTTTTTGAGCGGTGCGCCCGGTGCCGACAGCAAGGCATATTCAAGAATCGAAAATGCAGTACATAACTTTTTATCCGCACTTGTTCCAACAACTGTGTTGTATGTCAGATAAGTGTTGTCCTGCTCGGATTCATTCTCTGCGATGGAATAATATTCCCGTACCTCTACCGGCTTCTCAAACGCTGGCTCATCGGTCAATGCAGAATCAATCTCTAAATAATCAAAGTTCTGTAAATACTCCTCGTCGATAAACCGAAGTTCCGCCTCTGCATCCATATCGCCATACAGATAGATATAACTGTTGCTCGGATGATAATACCGCTTATGAAACGCAATAAAATCCTCCTGTGTCAGGTTCGGAATTACCTCCGGATCTCCACCCGATTCAAAACCATATGCAGTATGTGGAAGCAGTGATTTCTCAATAATTCGGTAAAGCTGCTGTTCCGATGAGGAATACACGCCCTTCATCTCGTTAAATACAACACCGTTATACGTGAGCTCCCCGGTCTCCTCATCGATCTCATAATGCCAGCCCTCCTGCATCATGATCTCTTTCTTCTCATACATATTCGGATAAAAAACGGCATCCATATAAACATGCATCAGATTATGAAAATCCTTCTCATTCAGACTTGCAAGCGGATACACTGTCTTGTCCGAATAAGTCATTGCATTTAAGAATGTATTCAGACTGCCCTTGCAAAGCTCCACAAATGGATCTTTCACCGGGAATTTTCTGGAACCGCAAAGCACCGAATGTTCTGTGATATGTGGCACACCTGTATCGTCGGCTGGCGGTGTCCGGAAACCGATTGTAAATACTTTGTTCGTATCATCATTCTCAATCACAGCCACACGTGCCTTTGTCTTATTGTGGGACAGGATATATCCGTATCCATTAACTTCCTTCAATTCCTTCTTTTCCACTACCGTATATGCGGTCAGATTCTCTAATTTACTCAAACGATTCATCCTCCATCATCTATTTCAAATTCTCCGGTCCAAAGCTTTCCGGAAGCAGTTCTTCCAATGTATATACCTTATACGCCTCTATTGTACGTGCTAAAATCACGGCAAATGCGGACGGATTAACGAACTCCCGCAGCACCTGTCTGCACACACCGCATGGTGCAGTGTATCCGGCCTGCGCAAGCGCATCTTCGTCAAGTTTCCCGCCTACGATCGCGATTGCCGAAAATTCCCTGCAGCCTTCACCCACAGCCTTGAAGATGGCTGTCCGCTCTGCACAGTTTCCCGGTGTAAATGCTGCGTTCTCAATATTGCATCCGGTGTATATCTTCGCATCTGCCCCAAGCAGTGCCGCCCCAACTGCAAAGTGCGAATACGGTGCATACGAAAACTTCCGTGCATCCGCTGCAATCCGGATCAGATTTTGTATCTTTTTCTTTTCTAATTTCATATACTGCCTTATCCTGTATTTTGTAAATTATGATTCGCGGTACGCCACTCCTACGCTTCTGTCAGCCGGTAATCAACAACCGCCTTCACGTCACCCGCTTCTTTGCCGCTCATCTTGATGATCACATGTGTTTCCATTCCGGCTTCCGCTTCGATCTCCTGTATTGCCCGCTCGATCACAAGTGCTTCCTTGTACCGCGCCTGACTCTTATACTCCACGCGAATCCGGTTGACACATGTGATATCCTCGACATACTCATTTGCAAGCAGGATGTATTTTGCATTACTCATATGTCCGTTGTAATCGATGTCCGCCTTCGGTACAACTACTGTATCAACAACTTCGAATTCCTTCGGCAGACGGATCTTTCTGCCGCATTTTTCCATCGGATACCGCGGCTCAATCTCATAGCCCTTCGCATCCTCTTCCTCGATCCGGACCGGATGCTTTGTCTCCATATCCATAAGTGTCCACATCGAATCGGCACAGACGATGTCCTCGCCGTTTTCATCTGTCACGATCACATTACGATAACCAATTGATGTTGCAAATTCATACGCCCACGTCTTTACGCTTATCTCCTCGAACATCTTCGGGATACGGAGGATCTCAATATTCCAGCTGATTGCAAACCATGTCCGCTTATGCGTGAGCATATAGTCGATGCCTCTGCCAACCGACTCGGAATTGATGTTGACACAATCCTGCATAGCATCCATCAGACTTCCAAACGACATTCGTCTCGTTGCATCCACATCTGAAAAAAGCACTTTTTTATTATATGTGTACATACTATACCCCTTTATCACGCACGACTTTCGTGGCAGGTGAAATAAATCACCTGATACTCTTTCGCGATTTCTCTTACAAACGCTCTTCCGTGCTCTATCTTTTCCTCATCCAGATTTACAAATGGATCGTCCAGAATCAGAAACGGCTTTTTCTCCCGGTACATGGCATCCGCGAATGCAAGACGCATACACAAACCGGTCATATCCTGATATCCCCGGCTGAAATATCCCATATCACGGTACATTCCCTGCTCCTGTCTCTCCATCTCAAACGTCGCCGTAAGTCCATACGCTGTTCCGTCTTCACCTGATAACATCCGGTAATACCTCCGGAATGCATCCATAACCGGTTTCTGATAACGTGCACCGTAATTTTCCTTTGCCTGTGTCAAAAAAGCCTTAGTCTTTTGTATTATATCACATTTTTCCCGAAGCGTAATCAATTCTTCATTAAGAGATTGCAATTTTCTTTCCTTTTCCATCAGTGTGTCAGACTCGCTCTCCAACTCATCAAGTCTCCGGCTGTATTGCAGGATCTGTCTCGACAACGTCTCCATCTCCGATGCCCGCTGTTTCTGCTGTTCCTCCGAAAGCGGCTTTGGCTGTACAGGTTTTGACTCTGGCTGGCGTTTCTTCCTGCCGATTGCATACCCAAGCAGCATACATGCGCCTGCAATCATACTGAATCCACCACAGATAAGGATTAACATACGATACCCTTTGCCTGCCGCAAGCAGCGCATATATAATCACAAGCAATCCTAAGACGATACCTGTGATTCCTTTATATTTCCGCTGTTCGTTTTTTTCATTTCTTCTTTGCTGCAAGGTATCTGCCAGTTCCTGCCCGGATGGGCTTGCAGCTTCTTTCTCTTCGGTTTCCTCCGGTAGCTTCCCCGCCAAGCACGCATTCCAACGCACTTTGACCGCCGTCAACTGGCTTGAAACCGTATCTAACGCTTCCTGCACTACCGTTTTTGCCCGTAATTCCTGTGCAAGCACGTGTGCTTCCCGTTCAAGCTTCGCAAGTTTTCCGGTGCTCCGTTTATCCGACATCTGGTTGATCGCATCGGCAAGCTTTTTATTTGCCACGTCATAACTTGCCATATCTTCGGTCTCTTCCATCTGATCGCCGAGCTTCGCACTCACGCTGTCTGTCGCTGCAAATGCCGCACATTCCGCCTGTCCGATATAGATGGTCCGCATAAAAGACTCCGCATTGATTCCGAATAATTCCTGTCCGATCTGTTCGGTGAAATCTGTACTGTCAAGCAGCGTATTCGCATCCTGTAGCCGGAAGGAATCTCCCTTTGCCGTCTTCCCGAAGACACGCGACAGCAGATAATATTTCCCATCCGCTGTAAAGGTAAGCTGTCCGCCATAGGTGCCGCCCTGCCACGGCTGGTAACGCTTCCGTTCCTTCTCCAGTTCCGTCCGCTTCGTCTCCCCGGCAAAGCCATAGAACATCACGCGGATAAATGCTGCAAATGTACTTTTTCCTGCGCCATTCGGCAGCACAAAAGCATTGTAGCCATCTGCAAAATCATAGGAGAAATCCGAAAGCTTTCCAAAGTTTTCAATATGACATGTCAGTAGTCTCATATGAACGCCTCCCCGGCAAGCGCCAATATTCCCGTCTGAATGATCTTCGCTTTCTCCTCATCCGAAAGGTCAGTCTGTGCCTGAACCAGACGCACGAATTCACCCTTTAATGACGCATCATACATATATGCGGCATAGTCGATCTCCGGCACAGTATGATCTACGACCTTCGCATAGAAATAGATTTGTGACAACTGCATCGCAAGCAGGTCTGTATCTACTTCCACGCCCACAGGCAGGCTGCCAGTCAGACAGACCTTCACCAGATCGGCAGTCTGCACCTGCATTTCCTGTAATGTCTCTTTAATAGCATCTAAAATATCCACTCCGGATGCACACACGCTTACATCGACAGATGCCTCCCACAGTCTGCGGCTTGCAAATGGCACAAATGTATCCTGAATCTTATGATGTGCCACATCAACCTCGAGCAGGCAGAATCCATGTATGCCACATTCATCAAAGCCTCTGCCCTCCAAACAACCCGGATACACGTAGATGCCCCTTGCATCGAGCTGCTCACGCTTATATGTATGGATGTGTCCGAGTGCCAGATAATCGATTCCTTTATTTTGTAATAAAGCAAGTGGAATCTGTTCCGCATCCCGTCCTGCCCCACTTGCGTATGGCGTCTCCTGCCCATGCAGCATCACAAGGTTAATATGCTTTGGATTAAGCCTTAATGATGTATATAACGTCTGTGCATTCCGTGCAGAGCTTTCCGCACCGGTAATCACGATTGTCGCACCATCTTCTTCCCACGCATAGTAACGCCATGTATCACCAAACAACTTCAGATTATCCGGGATTTCATCCAACGACTGCAGGAACCCATCTGCATCGTGATTTCCACGCAGATAGAAAAACAAGATCTCCGGGTGTCCGGTAATTGCAGACAGCACCGCGTTTCCAGTTGCCCGGTCAACCTTCTTCGTATCAAACAGATCTCCGGCGATGAGAATCCCATCGACCGATTGTTCTGCGGCGTAGTCCACCATACGCAGAAACGTATGCAAAATCTCGGTTCTCCGCTGCTTCTGCTTATCTCCATCCAGATGTGTAGACAGAGAGGAATTCAAATGAATATCCGCACAATGTATTAACTTCATCCGTTACCCCTTTCTGTCATTTCCTAAAATATCTCAAATCCTAACTGATTCTTCCATTTCAGCACGCGCGCAACTGCCGCATCAATCTGTGCCTCGTCAATTTCTCCATCTTTGACTGCCTGTATGACGGCTTTGATCTGCTCCTGATAATTCGTGGAAAGCAGCATATCATTTCCGGCTTTGACCGCCTGCACCGCCGCCTCGTCCAGATCATATCCCGCAGATACGCCACTCATCATCAGATCATCGGTGATTACCACACCATCAAACTGCAGCACGTTCCGTATCTCCTCGTGCACCTTCTCCGATAGCGATGCCGGATATTCATCATCGATTGCTGCAACTACATTGTGGCTGACTAAAATACAGTCCGCGCCAGCATTTACGCCCGCCTCAAATGGTATATAATCCCGCGTCACAAACTGCTCATACGTTCGCGTATCCTCGATCTGGTTCACATGCGTGTCTCCATTACTACCGTACCCCGGGAAATGCTTCAACACCGTTCCAATCTGTGCCTTCCGCATCGTCGTGACAACGGTATCGACGTACTCTGCCGTCTCCTGCGGATCATCTCCAAACGCACGGGGATAGATAAAATCACTCGCATCTCCGGACAGATCACAGACCGGTGCGAAGTTCACATTGATGCCATACGATAGAAGCAGCTTTGTTTTTTCTTCCGTATCCTTTCTGATTGCATCCATACCGCCCGACGCATAGATGGATCTCGGTGATGCAAAGGTGTGATCTGCCAGTGCACTGTAACGGCTGACACGCGTCACCGTACCGCCTTCTTCGTCCGTTCCAATTAGCAAAGGAATATCAGAAGCCTCCTGAAAGGACTGGATCTTCTCCGTCAGGGAATCTGCCGTCTCCCCAGCCAAATCTCCCGCAAACAAAATAATGCCCCCAACCGGATATTGCGTTAGCTCATCCGGTCCGAAGCGTCCATCATTTTTTACAAAGAACATCTGTCCGACCTTTTCTCCCAGACTCATCGTCTGGATCTTGTCCTGTATCCGCACATCAAGCACCGTCATTTGTGCATCTGAAGTCGTGTGTGTCTCTTCGCCTGCCGTCTGCTCTGTGGTCACAGGGACTTGTGTCGTAGCTGTTTCTTCCGTATCCCCCGGTTCCGATGAAGTACGTTCTCCATCCCGGAGAAGATTTCCCGAACCGAAAATACCGAAAAACACCATACAGATGATCAATATTCCATATATAATTTTTTTATGCCGATGCATCATTGAACACGATTCCGTCTTATTCATAATAATCACGATTTCTCCGTTCTTCGAACTCGTGATTATCATTATACATTACATATAATAATCACGATTTCTCCGTTCTTCGAACTCGTGATTATCATTATACATTACA
>ERZ779681.789-NODE-789-length-10395-cov-2.55532_pt1 | contig 10395 bp, 7 predicted proteins | sample MGYA00511905_ERZ779681 | MGnify/ENA primary metagenome ERZ779681 (study PRJEB29588, sample SAMEA2144578) | human gut metagenome | biome: human gut; feature: human-associated habitat; material: faeces | place: Denmark | collected 2008/2010 ... | reverse complement strand
GTACCCTACGACAATTCGGTCGTAGAGTCTTTTTTTTCGAATTTTAAAAGAGAAGAGTTATATCGAAGAAAATATCGCTCTGATGCGGAATTTAAAAGAGCAGTAAATGAGTACATCAATTTCTATAATACAGAACGTCCACATAGAAATAATGATTATAAAACGCCCTTGCAAAAAGAATTAGACTACATTAACAACCCAAAAAAATCTTAATAAAAAACAGTTCGGATTGTTCGTTTTTTTCTTTTTAAATTTTCAGTTTTAGGGTTTCAAGAAAAAAGTGTTTTATTGATTTTAATCAACAAAACACGCTAAATCCCTTATAAAACTTAATAAAAATACAAACAACCCATTGGTGTCCCAAACCTTATAGTTCGGATTCCAATGGGTCATTCACTACTTTTTCAATTTATATATTCGATTTCGATTTGCGCCTTCCACAACAACTATCTCATCTTCCGCAAGTAATTTCAAATAATCTCTCGCCCTTGAATCCTTCAATCCTAACAATTTTGCAATTTCTCCACAAGTAGCATAGGCGTTATCCGTCAAGTATTCTATAATTTTCAATTTAGCCGCTTCCGTTATCGCCGATTTTTTATCGCCGATTTTTATCGCCGATTTTTTATCGCCAATTTTTTCGCGACTTTTATTATCTGTATACAATCTCAACGTGATTCTATCCGGCTCAAACGTTTCAATTATTTCGGGATCACGCCATCCTTGTTTTGCGCTCACAGCCAAAATATTAGGTATTCCGCTTCCGGCTCTTTCACCTATATTTATAAGATTAAACATTTTAAGCAATGTAACGTTTCTCGGATCGGATATACCGCCGCTTCTCGCCGCGGCTATTTCAATTCTGAAATTCCCCGGATTAGCAAAGCTCACACAATGTTTTTCCTTTATTACAACAACTCCGCAACGACCATAATAATCGGCATTTACAAGACAATTCGCCAAAGCCTCTCTATAAACTTGATGAACGGGCGTATCGTCGATTCTCACTCCGTTTTCCATCAAAAAAGGAACTTTTACATCTTGAATCAGCTTATTATATGTTTTGAAATAAAAATCATAAACATTACCGCTCCAATCCCCGGAAGATGAAACAATACGATCCGTCCAGCGTGTATCTTCTTCATAATGTTCCTGATAATCAAGAAAATAATTGTTAAACTCGCGGGTAATAGCATATTCGTTGCCAAACATTAATAGCCCCGCCACCGTCGGATGTTTTTTGCCATCGCCACTGATACCGACCGCTCCGATTCTAAGCAAAAAATCTTCTTCGTTGAGAGTTTCCCAAACGTGATTCGGGCGGGATATGTGCATTCTGCTTCTATAACTTTTAATACTTTCTACATTGAACGCCGAAAAATCCACGCCGTCTAAAACAAGCATATCGGGAGTTTTCACCGCAGCATCGCGTACCATTGCCATATATTCTTCATTTGTGCATCTGTAATCGCCTTCACCGTTTCGACGATACGTTCCGGTAATCGGATTGCCGTCTACATAAACGGGTTTGTAAAACCTATCGGCGCGAGGAATATCTATCACGATAATATCTTTTCCGTCTACATTTTGCACATATACGTCTTTATCCGACAATATATTAACGTTTGCTTTTTTCGGATTGTTTATCGTATCCCAAAATTCTTTAATCAAAACATCGGCATTTTTTAATCCTCCGTTAGCGACTCGAAGATTTTTGTTTTCGTCCTCTTCCACACCGAGTAAAATAATTCCGCCCAAAGTATTCGCAAACGCAGAATACGTTTCCCATATACTTTTCGGTAAGCCGCCAAGAGCTTTTTTGGCTTCTATTCTATTGTTTTCTCTGTATTTACTCAGATCGTTAAACTTTATCATTTTGCCTCCTACAAGCTCTAATAACAATTCCTTAGTCGTTATATATTCGGACGAGCTTTTATATTTTTCAACAGTTTTTTAACGGTTTCTGTGATAGTATCGATACTATTTCTCAATCTCTTTCGGTAAAGTATCGTTCAATACTTTTTTTAATTCGCTTGTTTCCGTTTCCAGAAATGCCATATACGCTCTCCGTTGATTGTCTTGCGTTTACGGTAATATTATACCATTTACATCAATTTTTTTCAAGTTATACGATTAGCATAAAAAGAAAAATTTTGTTGAAAAATATTTTTTCTGTTTCTCCGAAAAATTTTTTGCCTTTTCGGTTGGTTTTGGGTAGCACAGAGAAAAACGGAAGTCAACGGCAAAAATTATTGCCGAAAATTCACATTACAAGCTGCCGTCAACGCAATAATTTTTTGGCTGTTTCGTTGACTTCCGTTCTGTCTGCCACTCATAAAAGCACACAAAAAATTTTCTCCGTGCTTGTTTTCGGTTGCCAAAAAGGCAAAATAAAACAAAATCAGGAGAAAACCACTATGATTCAACCAAAGAAAACTTACCGTTTCAGCGACGATACCGTAATCACCGAACAGAACATCCGTAAAATCGGCGAACTGATCGCTTTAAGCTCGGTGAGAACGCGAATGATCCATTCCACCCGCGATTTGTACTATGTCTTTCAAAACCTGTACAAAGACATTTATTGCCACACCGATATTTTAAAACCATATTCGGAAGCATACGATTATGCCGAAGAAGCCATTTGCTTTTTATGCCGATTTCTCGGCAAGAAATTAAGCGATCTTTGTATCGGTAAATTCGGAAAGCCGCTTCCAATTCGTCTTGCCTGTTACCGTTATATGGGAAGATTGCTTTGGAAAAAATACAATAAAAATGCAAAATACGAAGTCGGCAGCTATGTAGATCAGAATTTGCGGCACAACGAACTTACTATCGATCCTTATACAAAACAAGCGACCGAAGAGGCATCATACGAACGCTACGATAGACTTATCGCGAAAATGGCGTTACCCGATTACGAATATGAAACGCTTTTAGCGATGATGAACGGTATGCGAATGATCGATATGAAACGGTATTTCAACGTAGATTACACCACGATTTACCGCCGCAAACTTCGTATTCAAAAGAAATATTTACACGCCGTAAGCGCGTTGCAATAACTTGATTTCAATTTCAAACTACATAATATAAACAGGCGCAGATTTATTGTTTTCGCAAGTTTATCTGCGCCTGTTTTTGTGTGATATATTTAAACTAAATACAACAATAACTTTCTTCCGGTTGCATTTCAACGTATACAATTCTTACAATTTCAATGGTTTTATTCGCCCCGTTCCGTTCGTCTTATAATATTTGCCTTACAAACACGAAGCTGTAAATATATAAAAATGCGCCTATAAAACAAGTTTTTTACTCGTTCGATAGGCGCATTTTGATTTTCCCTTTTATACATCATTTACTTGTCTGTAAATTTTTTTGATATACTTAAATGTATCTCGCTTTCACTTTCTCTTCTCGCTTTTATTGCAAAGTAGATCTCACCCGCTTTTTCATTAAAACAATAAAAAAGCCCCGTTTTTTGAAAACGAGACTTTTTCATACCACAATTTTATAAAAGTTTTTTCTGATTTGCGTAAGTTAATGAATACTCACATTTTCAAGCTGACCTTCAAAATGCGTGAGTACGGGCGAACCGTTTTCCGCACTGCGTATTTCCGAAATTTCCGCATTGCAAAGATATCCTTTTATGTTTACGGTATGACGGTTATTCCCCTCTACATTCCGAATGGTGATATTCCGCAAACTTTTCGGGGCTATTTTCCCGTAACCCGATCCCGGTCTGTCCCCTACAAGAACCGTACCTTGGTGGAATTCCAGGTTTGTGTCGATTATATTCTCAATTTCAATATTTTCGATTACCGTGTCGCAAGCAAGCAACCTTACTACCCAACAAATAGACGAACGCGCTTTAACCCGACGGATTGTTACGTCGTGAATACCGCTTTCGCGGATATTCCAGTCGCTTGAAAGCACGTGCGAGGTGGTTGTAGATCCCGCCTCGTAAATGTTGTTCGGTCTTCTTATCGCCGTAAGCGCGATTACGTCGTCGCCCGTTGCGCCCGTAATATCCGATATATCGATATAACTGCACCCGTTGCGAACGTCGATTCCGTCCTGATTTTCTATATTCTGCGCCAACCCGTCGATCTCGCGGCACATATTCGCAGAAAAATCTATATTTCTCATCACGCCGTGCGTACAGGATTCTACGGAAATTCCCCAGCCGTGCGCTTCCTCGATGCGGATATTCTCAATCAGAAAACCGTCTACGTTCGCGAAAAGTATACCGATATTGCGCCAGTCGCCGTGCTTTACTTCGTTCGGCTCGTTTACGTCGGTACCGCACGAATGACTATGTTGCGTAAAAAAGCCGAGTTTCCCGCTTTGTTTTTCTTCTTCCGTAACCCAGGGCGCAAGCGCAAGCAGATCCTCGTCGTGATGCGGGCAAGGCACGGCGAGTTGCTTCGTACTATCCCCCGTGGAACGCGGGTGATCCGCGCCGACAAGAGTTGCTTTGCCTATTCCTTTCACCGTGATATCGTAAAGTCTTTGAGGATTTTTTATGCCGAGTCCGCAATTCGCCGAACGGATAAAATTATCCCTGCACCGATCGGAAAGCTTCAACGTGCAGTCGTTCAGAATCAGCGTAGTATGAGAAGGCAGAAGAATCGCCCTGTCCAGCAGGTAAAAATCTCGCCCGTCCTCGCCGACGCGCTTACCGAGTTCCACCACGCCGTTAAGTCCGCGGTTTGCAATCAGCCCTTCAATGTATTCGTTATCCGAAATTTGTTTCATTTTGTCCTCCAAAAATATATTTTTACTGTATTTCAAAAATTTTTTCCGATTTATTCTTTCTCCGCAAGCCTTGCGCTCAAAGAGTTGCACAAGGTCCCGATTTCAGTCGCCTGATTGTCGTATTCAGATAAACGATCAATACAATCAGCAATACGGCGGAAAGCAAAGAAAGAAGTTGCTGAGCATAAATATGTACGCCCAAAAATCGATTTCCGTTCCTTTGTATAAGCGCCACCAAAGGGCTTACAAGCAGCGTTGTGAAAAAACCGGTAAACCCGCAAAACGTGCTTTGCAACGCCAGCGCGCCGGTCCTTTTTTCTTTATCGACGTAATCGTAAATCAAATTAATCGTGGCGCTGTTTATTCCCGCCATGGCTATCGCATACAGCATATAGTATACCGTATAAAATATTTTCCCGTTTCCCGGCACGGTAAATAAATTTACGATAAACCCCGATAATGCGACCGCAAAACATATATTCAGCATTTTTGCGAACGAATGCTTATCCGCGTATTTTCCCATCGGTTTTGAAAATATAGGTGCGGACCCCCGCATATGCCGCAGATAATACCGATACGAACGTCATCGTGAAACCAAGCTCTTTTATCTGATACGAACCATAAAAAGGCGTAGAAGCATAATTCACCACACTCCATAACACAGAAACAAGTATCACTTTAAAAAGATTTTTATCCGTCAACAAATCTTTCAGAAGTTGTTTTACGGAGCACGTTTCTGTTTCTTCCACAGGTTTTTCCTTTGAAAAAATTAACGTTAAACTATGCAGCAGCATCAAAATAAAAATGCTTACTCCGCACACGATAAATGCTCCGTTTATATTTCCTGCCGCTTCCAGTCTGTCGATAACGTGCCCCGTCAAAAACGAAAAAATCATTCCGCCTATCAGCGACACCATCTCTTTGTTTGCCGTAAAACTCCCGCGCCGCTTATCTTCCACCAGCGACATAAACCAGTTTATTTTCGGTGAATTCACCACGTTGTTCAAGATATGCCCGGTTAATAAAAACGCAATGAATAAAAATATTTTCATTTCGTGAGAAAGATGCACCAGCGGAATAAAATATATCAATGCAAATGCCATCTGATTCAGGCAATGCAGCAAAGTAACCCAACGTTTTACCGGGCGTTTATTTGCCAGAAATACGGCGATAATCTGAAATCCGAAACCGAGCGACACGAACGAGGTAAGAATCCCCGTCAGCATATCCGACATACCGATAGCCGAAGTTATCTTTGCCAGATACGCGCCCGTTACCAGCAGAGAGATAAAATACTCCAGCGCAGCTTCCGCTACATAAAGACATCTGCTGCGTGCGTATCCATCCTGTTTTTTCGTCTCCATCAAACTTTTTCTCCTGCCTGTACCAAACTTATATTATTATCTCTTTTCCTGCGGGCACCTTGATATTGTTTCCGTAAAAACTCAGATAAATTTCTTTATCGGATGTATTTTTGATTATATTATTTTCAACGGAATATTCCAACTTGTCGTATGCCCGCACATAATCGTAAATTTCTCCGTTTGTTGCGTACCACACATCCTCTCTGTTCCCCGTTTTTTCGGCAAACTTTTCAATCACTTCCCAGTTATCGTTGTTGTGAAATTCATAACTATGCCCCCAAAGATAGAAAAGGCGCGGAGTATTTTGCCAAAAAATGCCGTTTTCCGGGCTCTTTAAAAATTCTTCCGCCAATTGTATCAGACGAGGATTATTATGATGACAAGTAGCCGGCAGCCTCAACCAGTCCTCGGGAATATCGAAACGCTCGGTGCTCACGGTTGTCCGAGCATATTTTATCCCGCATATCTTAAGCATTTCCACCACTTTATCCGTATACGAACCGTTAGCGTACGCCATTCCGCGGATAATTTTTCCGAATAGTTTTTCTAACGCTATTCTGTCTTCTATAATATCCCTGCAAGCGACTTCCGGCGGCACTTCCGCAAGCGACAGATGTTTAGCGCCGTGAACGGCTACTTCATGTCCGCTGTTTTTATATAACGATACGGCTTCGCTTGCCGACATTCTTTTTTCGTCCCCGTCGGGATAAAATAAGCCTGAATTGATATTAAACGTTGCCTTTAATCCGTATTTGTTTAATATCTCGATGAATTTTTCATCATATTTCGTACCGTCGTCGTAACTGAGCGTTACGGCTTTTCTTTTAAACTCGGGAAATCTTAAAAACGCATACTTTTTCATATTATATTTTCCTTTTCTGTTTTCTGTAAATCAATTTTCGAAAAAACGATCAACGGTGCAACCGCCCACGGGTGAAACAAACTCGTATTCCATTTCTGCTCTTTGCCCCACGCCTCGAACGTTGCCGTGCCGCCTTCCGCTATCATATTCAGCCACGCATTTTTATCCGTGGCAAGCGCAACGGCTTTTTCTTCTTCCCCGTTCTTCTTCAACGCGGCAAGCGCAAAATACGACATATATACGCCCATCGACGTCAATCGCTTTTCTTCGATGAATTTCACGGCGTTTTTCACAAACGCGCGATCGTTCTTTTTCACACCGAAATACAGCGGCAATACGTTGGAATGAATCGCCGAATGGTTTTTTGCGGTCGAATCGCAAAAAAGCCCCGTTTCTTCGTTGTAAAACGCTTCGATATAGCTTTTTTCCGTTTTTGCCGCTTTTCCCGTAACGGGCAAGCCCATAATTCCGGAAAGTGCGTCGAACGCTTTTAAAAACCCTATCCAGAACGCATTGATTACGTTATGCACGCCGTTGCCGATCGGATTCGTCAGCGGAAAATCGTACCCGTCGCGCAGATTTTCCGGCCAGTCTACCAGATTCCATTTTTCCGTTACGTTTTCCAGAAGCCCGCGTTCGTTTTCGTAGCCGCAGAAATATTCGAACGCGCCTTTCACATACGGATAAACGCGCTTTAAAAACGCTTCGTCCCTATCAAAACGATACGTCCACAGCACAAGCGGCGCGAACAGCAACGAATAATCGGCGATTTCCTGCATAAAGGATGACGTGGAAACCGCCATAATTCCCGCGCTGATAAATGCGGAATTGCAAAAATCGACGATTGCCTTCTTTAATAAAGTCGCGTCGCCCGTAAGAATCGCCTGCGCTCTGCCAGAAATAAACGCGTCGCCCAAATACTGCCCTTTTTCGCGCGTGGGACAATCCACGAATACTTCCTGCGTGCCGTAACGAATCGTATCTTCGCAAAGTTTCAACACTTTCCGCAAATCGGCGTTCGGCGTTTCGTAAACTGCTTTCTTTTCGAACGGATAATGCCTGACAAGCATTTTTATATCGCCGATTTCCACGCCGCCCGGCGCAATGATTCCGGCATATCTGAACGCCTTATAATCGAATTGATCCGTTTCGTCGTCGCCGCCGGAAAGTATCCATTTTTCTTCGTATTTACAGTTGCACCGCAAATTGTAGCGGACTTCGTTTTCGCCGCTTAACTCTTCGCCGTAGCACAACACGATTTCATCGCCGCGGTTGCCTTTCGCTTTTGCATATAACTGCCCTACGTACTCTCTGCCGAAATCGATGAAATATACGTTTTCTTTTCGCTCGATTTTCTGCGGTGAAACGTAATAAACTTCCAGCGGTTCGATCGACGATTTTACCAACCGATAATCGGCATTTTCGTAAACGCTTGCGTTTTCCCACGATTCGTCGTTATATTCCGCTTTTTCAAACCCGACTTCTTTTGCGCGGCTGTCGTACCGTTCGGCATACGCAGTATCGTACCCGAAAACGCCGCACGCGGAATACGCCGTATGATTTGCGCATTTCCAGCTTTCGTCGCTTGCCGCAACAATTTCTCCGTCTACCGTAAGTTCGCACCAGAAACTTTCGCGTAAATCGCCCGAAACCCACACGCGGTTGATCAACCCCTGATAATACGTATGCACGGCAATCACGTTTTCTCCGCGACAAAGATATTCGCTTACGTCTTTTTGCATATACAAATACGCGTTCGGGTACGACGGAGGCGGTCCTTGCATTACGAATTTTCCGTTGATATACAGCTTGAAATAATCGTCTGCGGTAATACCGATCATCGCCGTTTGATAATCCGCAAGCGTAAATTTTTTTCTGAAAAGAATATGTCTGTTTTTGTATTTTTCTTCCGTTTTCGGTAACGACTTGTTTTCGTGTTCTTTATGAAACACGTCGATCGGTTTTAAGAAAGAAAAATCTTTATGACAGATAAATTTGCCTTGCATCGTCTTGCTCCCTCGTTTACGCCATTTCAGCTTTGATTTTCCTGTCTTCTGCCGTAATTTTAAAATCGTCCGAAATCTTTCCCTGCCGCAGAATCACGGAATAAGTAAAGTTCTCGAATAAAAATTCGATTGCGTCGTCTTTTACTTCGGCTTTTTTGATATAAGAAAGCGATGCTCTTCCGTTATGATTCGCGAATGTTTTATCGTCGTTTCCGATTTTTCCGTATACGTTTTCTCGTTCATATACGGGAATAATCTCTAAATTTTCAATATCCGTATCCGCCAAAATTTCTTTTTCGTTCAGTTCAATTTGCAATTGCCCGTAGTCCGATTGCAAAGAGAGAATCGCGCTTGTTCCGCGTTCCTTATATTCCGCGTTGTTCCACAAAACGAGTTTGTTGCCGCAATAAAAATAACATCCGGATTTAAGCTTTTTTTCTTTATCCGAATACAATACCCCGTCGAACACGGGAAGATTTCTGTATTCACAGGCGGCGGAAACGCAATTCGTTTTCAAATATTTTTCTTCGAAATTTTCGTTGAATAAATACAGATCTCTGATTCTCAGAATACCGTTTTCCAAGAAAAAATTCACGCGATAATATCTTGAATCATACCAGAAAGATTTTACGTTATTCTTTTGCCACTTCTTATCGGCAACATAGGTTGTGGCAGGTGTTAACGAAAATTGCTTTTTAAACCATTTTCCGCTCTCGCCGAGAGTTAAAATTTCCACGCGCCCGTTCTTCGCCATATCCGCAACTTTTTTGAATTGAAATTCAATGCCGTCGCACATTTTATCCCAACCGAAGCTGTTTTCCTGCCCGATCTGCGCGTATTGAAACGTCAACCCGTTTCCGCCGAAAATTTCGTCGAACAAAAATCCGCCCCATTCGTTGTTATGCGCAAGTTGCGCCGGTTCAAGCGTAGGAATCGTTGCGTGAACGCCGTCATAGTCAAACAACTGAAAATCGTAAGCAAAAGCCGCGGAAGAGCCGAGCATACGAAATACGGGCATATCAATCTGATTTTTCTTCGTTTGCGCCGGAGAAAACATATTCTTTTCAGAAGGATAATACGCCTGATTATAATACCCGCCTTGCAAAGTATAGCCGTCTGTACCTATCTGATCGCGGCAAATACAACAAGCCTCTATCGAATATTGTTCGCTTAAATAGCGCATAGAAGCCGCGTCGATATGCCAAGCGCCGACAACCTTTGGCAAAACGCCGAAAATGTCTTGAAATTTTTCGATATGTACATCGATCAGGCGTTTTCTTTCTGCTACCGGATAGCCGATTAAAAAACCTACGTCGTTATGCCAATCCCACGGAAATCTGCCGCGCCATTTTATTCCCGCCGCCTCGGCGTAATCGAGAGCGTTATAAAACTCTTCGGGATA